>ENA-ORRZ01000731-ORRZ01000731.1-human-gut-metagenome-genome-assembly--contig:-NODE-731-length-27534-cov-3.651770_pt1 | contig 27534 bp, 20 predicted proteins | sample MGYA00242185_ERZ509152 | MGnify/ENA primary metagenome ERZ509152 (study PRJEB26280, sample SAMEA2338668) | human gut metagenome | biome: human gut; feature: human-associated habitat; material: faeces... | reverse complement strand
CCAGCCATTGCCAAACGTATCGGTATTCTGAAAGATGAATCTGAGGCCTGTGAAGGCGCTGTAATTGAAAACATGACAGACGAAGAGTTACAGGATTTCGTAGAAGGAATTTCTGTATATGCCCGTGTTTCACCGGAGCACAAAATCAGAATCGTCAGAGCATGGCAGGAAAAGGGCAACATTGTATCTATGACAGGTGACGGGGTCAACGACGCTCCGGCGCTGAAACAGGCGGATATCGGTGTGGCTATGGGTATCACAGGAACAGAAGTTTCCAAAGATGCGGCATCTATGATATTGACAGATGACAATTTTGCGACTATTGTTAAAGCTGTAGAGAACGGACGTAATGTCTACAAGAATATTAAGAGTGCGATTCAGTTTCTGTTATCCGGAAACTTTGCGGGAATCCTGGCCGTTTTATATGCTTCCATTGCAGGACTTCCGGTACCGTTTGCACCGGTACATCTGTTATTTATCAATCTTTTGACAGACAGTCTTCCGGCTATTGCTCTTGGACTGGAGCCGCACAGCGAGTCCGTGATGAATGAAAAACCAAGACCGATGAACGAATCTATTCTGACAAAGAATTTCCTTTCCAAAATCGGAATCGAGGGTCTGGTAATTGGTATTATGACAATGATTGGCTTCTACATTGGCTATCAGGAAAGCGCGCTTTTGGCGTCTACATTGGCCTTTGGTACGTTGTGTATGTCCCGTCTGGTACATGGGTTTAACTGTAAATCAGATGCGCCTGTATTGTTTACAAAGAGATTCTTTAACAACATTTATCTGGCAGGAGCCTTTGGTTTAGGCGTGCTGCTGATTACTGCAGTTATGATGATTCCGTGGCTGAACGGTATCTTCCAGGTTCAGACATTAAGCCTGACACAGCTGTTGATTATGTATGGTTTGTCTCTTGCCAATCTTCCGATTATTCAGTTTATTAAATGGATTCGTAAAAAAATCGGTAAATAAGAGAATCAGGGAGGGTATCTATGGAGTTGAATAAGAAAAACATGAAGAATCTGATTCTTCTGATTGTCTTTGCAGTGTTGTTTTATGTGGGAGTGCAGAGAATCGAGAATCTGGCAGCAGGTATTCTCTTTGTGTGCAGAGTGGTCTTTCCTTTTATTCTGGGCGGCGCACTGGCGTTTATTTTGAATATACCCATGAGTTTTCTGGAGGAGAAGCTGTTTCACAAAGTAAAGAAAAAGAAGTTTGTAAGACCGGTCTGTCTGGTATGTTCCATTCTCTTTGTGGTGGCTGTGATTCAGGTTGTGCTGGTGGTTGTATTGCCGGAGGTGGCAACAACTTTTTCCAGTATCAGCAAGAATATAGAAGCCTTTCTTCCAAAACTGCAGAGATGGGCAATAGATACGTTCCCTGACAGCAAGCAAGTAACTTCCTGGATTCAGAGTATTGAGTTTAATTGGGATAAAATTATCCAGACAGCTATTAATTTTCTGAAAAACGGTGCGGGAAATGTGCTGAACTCCACCTTTACGGTGGCAAAAACAGTGATTAATTCTCTGATGAACTTTTTCGTAGCCTTTGTGTTTGCCTGTTATATATTGCTTCAGAAGGAAAAGCTGTCTGTGCAAATCAAAAAAGTGCTCTACGCATTCCTTCCTTTGAAGGCAGTGGACAAGACTTTAGAGGTGGCGTCTTTAAGCTATAAAACCTTTTCCAGTTTTGTCACAGGACAATGTCTGGAGGCTGTGATTCTGGGAACCATGTTTTTTATTGTTATGAGTATTCTAAGATTCCCATATGCTTTGCTGGTAGGCGTGGTCATTGCCTTTACTGCACTGATTCCTATCTTTGGCGCTTTTATCGGCTGTGTGATTGGCACATTTTTGATGCTGGTGTCCAATCCCATGCAGGCTGTAGCCTTTGTGATTTTGTTCCTGGTATTGCAGCAGATAGAAGGAAATCTGATTTATCCTCATGTGGTGGGCGGTTCTGTGGGTCTTCCGTCTATCTGGGTGCTGGTAGCCGTCACTGTGGGCGGCAGCCTGATGGGGGTTGTGGGAATGCTGATATTTATTCCGCTGTCCTCTGTAGTTTATGCACTGTTTCGGGAAGTGGTATATAAGAGGCTGAAGGAGAGAGGCATTCATGATATTTGAAACACACGCACATTATGATGATAAAGCGTTTGATAAAGACAGGGACGCACTGTTAAAGTCCATGCCTTTTAAAGGCGTGGAAACCATTGTAAATGTAGGGGCCTCTTTTCAGGGCGTATTGGATACGGTAAAACTCACAGAGCAGTATCCCTTCGTCTATGGCGCTGTGGGAATCCATCCGGACGAGGTGGGAGACCTGAGCGAAGAGAAAATAAGAATTCTGCGCAGATTCTGTGATTTGGAAAAAATTGTGGCTGTGGGAGAAATCGGTCTGGACTATTACTGGGATAAGGAAGGTCATGACATACAGAAAAAATGGTTCGTGCGGCAGATGGACCTTGCAAAGGAGACGGGTTTGCCCATTATTGTGCACAGCCGGGATGCGGCAAAGGACACGATGGACATTATGAAAGCGGAGCGGGCCGATAACCTGAAAGGTGTGATTCACTGCTATTCTTACTCAAAAGAACAGGCCAAAGAGTATATGAACATGGGATATTATCTTGGAATCGGCGGAGTGGTGACCTTCAAAAATGGAAAAAAGCTGAAAGAAGTGGTGGAATATGCGCCGCTGGATTACCTGCTTTTGGAGACAGACGCCCCGTATATGGCGCCGGAGCCCCATAGAGGAGAGCGAAACTGCTCCCTTTATTTGGAATATGTGGCGGAAACCATTGCGGAAATCAAAAGAATTTCCAGAGAAGAGGTAATAGAAGTGACACGGGAGAATGCCCGGAGGTTATTTGGAATAGGATAAAAAGAAGCTGCTGTATAGAGTGCCGGCGGGCACTTTATACAGCAGTTCTTTTTACTTAGGAATTTCCTGCAGTTTTTCATTTATGTAAGCCATGGCTTTTTCAGTCTGTGCTTCCTCGGCAGGGAGAGCAGAAGCGGTATCGCACAGACGATTATCCCCCATAACAGCCAGCATGGACTTTTTCAGATTGTAGCCTATCAGACTGCTGAGGGCATTTACGAGAATGTCAGAAGCTTCTTTATTTTCTAAAATTTCTCTGGCTGTATCATGGATAGAATAATATCCCTCGCGGAAAGTGAGTTCCCGTTCTTTATTCAGGTCTACATGTTCAAACCAGTTAGTCACTCCGGTTTCGGAAGCGTCTTCCACAAACTGATAAGCAGAGAAAGGTTCGGAAACTTTCTCAAACACAGCGGTATCACAGCAGAAGGCACTTTTGGCTGTGATGGTTGTAAAGCCTTCCTTTAAAGGAATGTTGCGGAAGAGGAATACCCGTTGTCCCTGTTCTTTCTTAAAGAAAGCGCCGTTGACATATAAAGAAATTTCCGGTGCATTGCTGTATACCTTTATATCTATGGCAGAATCCGTCCGTTTTCCATAGCGTTTGCTGCAGATATGAACCATGGGTTCGGGATTCCAGTATGCTTTATACAAATAGAAGGAATCTTTTTTTATCTGCCGGTCTATGGTTACCAGTCCCTTATTGTTGCGTCCCGCTACACCGCCTTCTTTTCTGGCATCACAGCCGAAATCAAACATATTCCAGATATGCGTAGCCCACAGCCAGGGACGTTCTTCAATGATTTTTGCCATGTGTTCATGGTAAAGAGCCTGATATTCTTCGCTGTAGTCTCCTGCTTTAGGTGTATCGCTGTGATAGGAAATAATACCCTCGCAGCCATATTCTGAAATTCCCAATGCACGCTGGGGGTAGGATTGATGGAAAGTATCAAGCCATTTTTCGTTATCTTCCAAAACACCGGTATACCAGCCAAAATAATGATTATAGCTGAGAATATCGGTAATACAGTTCTGTTCATCCTCCATAGGGAGAGAGGAAAGCTGCGCCATTGTGGTCAGACGGGAAGAATCTAAAGTCTTTGCCAAAGCATTTAAGTCTTTCAGGTTTGCCAGAAGCTGCGGTGTATTGGCTCCAATGGTAATCTCATTGGAAATCCCCCAGAAACAGATGGAAGAATGATTGTAGTTCTGGTAAATGAGTTCTTTCATCTGCAGAATACAGTTTTGGTGGGCGTCGGGCGTGTCACTCATGCGGCTGATAAAAGGAATTTCAGCCCAAACAATAAATCCCATTTCATCGCAGAGATTGTAGAAATCCTGACTGTGCTGGTAATGGGCAAGACGAATGGTGTTGGCGCCCACTTCTTTTATAAGGCGTGCGTCCATTTCGTGGTGTGCCAGAGTCAGGGCATTGCCAAGTCCAAGAAAATCCTGATGACGGGAAACACCACGCAGTGGTGTCAGTATTCCATTGAGATAGAACCCTTTTTCCGGGTCTACGTGGAACTCTCGGAAACCATGACGGACAGTTACCTGATCAAGAACTTCATTGTGGCGGTACAGCTCTGCTTTTATGCTGTAGAGATAAGGTGACTGAACACCCTGCCACAGATGAACATCAGACAGGAAAAATTCTGTATAAGTATCAGCTGCAGCCGGCTGTGCTGTCTGTGCAATCAGAGAACCCTCCTGGTCATAAATGCTGAAAAGCACCTGGTCAGTTTCCTTTGCATTGGAAACATAGGCGTGGAGGGAAAGCTGGACCTGATTTCCGTTTTTTATTTCTGAGCAGGCCGTTATGCCTTCGGAACCATAATAATCCAGACAGAAATGGGTCTTGGGAACGGTAAGGACTCTCACATCGCGGTACAGTCCGCCATAAAAGGTAAAGTCAGCAACCTGTGGATAAATATGGTCATAGTGCTGATTGTCTGTCATGACAGAGAGAAGATTCAAGCCCTTATGGAGAAATGCAGTAATGTCCACACGGAAACTGCTGTACCCGCCTTCATGTTCTGTTACCTGTGTGCCATTTACATAAACCTTACATAAAGAAGCTGCAGCCAGAAATTCTATATAGATGCAGGTATCAGAGGGCAGTTCTGAAATCTGCAGTTCTCTGACATACCAGCATGCCCCGCGGTAGTAATCACTGCCGCCGTCTTGGCCGTCCAGGCAGTTCCAGGTATGGGGCAGTGAGACCCGCTCCCAGTTTTCAGGAAGTATCTGGGGAATCTGTTCCTGTTTGTTTTTAGCAAAAAACCAGTCGTCTTTCAGTGTTATTATTTGTCTCATAAGTTGTGTTTCCTCCCGGTATTAGAATAATATCTGGCTGTATTCTAGCATATACAGAACCGGGAGGTGAGTAGGATTCTTGGGAATTACCGTAAAATTTATACTTTTAGGAAAGAATTTCACTTCGGTAGTCTTTGGGTGTCTTTCCAACAATTTTCTTAAACATCTTTGTGAAATAGTTTACATCGGCAATTCCGCAGTGCTGTGCAATGGTCTGAATCTGGAGATTGGATGTGTTCAGAAGAAAGACCGCATGGTTGATTCTTTTGCGTTTTACATATTCTGTCAGGGTGAGTCCGGTTTCCTTCTTAAAAAGTGCGGACAGGTAGCTGGGATTGACATTCAGGCGCTTGGCCTGGGCGTCCAGACCCAAATTCCCCGTCAGGTTTGTGGTAATCTGCGTCATAACCTTTTGTATAATAGGGGAGTAACCCTTCAGGGAATGGCTTTGAACCAGATGGCAGTATTTGCGGATAATATCTTTTTGCAGAGCCAGAGAATCAGTGGGACGGGACAGCTTCACAATTCTTTCCAGCGTATGGGAGGAAAGGTGTCCAATATGAATCGGAGGTACGTCGGCAGATTCTGCAGCTTTGCGCAGTAAAGTGTTTAACATAATGCTCTGGGCTTTCTTCCATTCCAGAGTGTTTTCCCAGGGGAAAACAGAATAGTTTTTCTTGAGGGCAAAGAAACGGTTCAGAAAGATTTCTGTGGCATTCCATTGCCCCTGGCTGACCAGCTTCAGCAGTTCGTTCTCGCAGTCGTAATATTCTTCCATGAGCTGTATGCTCAGCAGAGTTTCTCTTGGGAGCTCCATGTCCTGACTTTCCGTAGTGGGATTCAGTTCGGGAGCGGCAGGGGTTTCGATATTCTGAAAAGAAAAATTGTCTAGGGTTCCCCAAAGCAATTCTCCAAAGGTATTTACAATGGTGAAGAGGGCGCTTTCGTCTGTGAGTACGGGAATCCCGGGAGAAAAAGTCTGAGGCGCGGTTTCTTTTTCAGCAAAAACAGAAGAAACTACATAAGGTCCTATGGAAATATAGGAAGCAGGCTGCGTATCAGGAAGGCGAAAGAAAAGGAAATAGAATCCTGAAGTCCGGATCCGATAAATAGTGTTGGTTGAATCAGAAGTCAGGCAGTTGGAGAATGGCTTTAAATCTTCTGGGGACTGCAGACAGGAGACGGTCAGGTTCATGTTTTTTAGTATATTAGAAAAGAAAAGAAATTCTTTTTTCCAGTGCATAATATCCTCCTTACAGGTGACAGGGACAATAGTATATATATTGTTAATTATCGTATAATTTTTTGAGTTATTCAAGCGTAACATAAAAAAATACGGGAAGTTCACAAAAAATTACTCACATAAATGGCAGAGAGTGGGGTAATATTCAAGGACAGAACAAATACAGGAGGAGAAAATGAAATGAAGAATGAAAAAGCTATGCGTCCTTTTGGAATAAGGGATAAAGTCGGCTATATGTTTGGAGACTTCGGAAATGATTTTACATTCCTTTTTGCCAGCACCTTTCTTATGATTTTTTACACAAAGGTTCTGGGAATCGGAATGGGAATGGTAGGGACCCTGTTTCTGGTAGCCCGTTGTATTGATGCGTTTACAGATGTTACCATGGGGCAGATTGTAGACAGAGCAAAAGAACAGAAGGACGGACGTTTCCGCCCATGGATACGCCGTATGTGCGGTCCGGTGGCTCTGGCTAGTTTTCTGATGTATCAGTCCGCTCTGGCCGATGCGTCTATGACGATTAAAGTGGTTTATATGTTTGTAACGTATATTCTGTGGGGAAGCGTGTTCTATACTTCGATTAACATACCGTATGGTTCTATGGCTTCAGTACTCAGCAGTGAAAGTGATGACCGTTCCTCTCTTTCTACTTTCAGAAGTGTGGGAGCGTCCCTGGCCAGCCTCATAGTCTGCGTTGCAGGACCTATGATGGTTTACACTACAGACGAAGCGGGAAATCAGATTGTAGAAGGAAGCCGCTTTACCCTGATTGCGGGTATATTTTCCGTAAGCGCAGTGATTTGTTATCTGCTCTGCTATTTTATGACGACAGAGCGTGTGAAGAGAGCGGCGGGAACAGAAGAAAAAACAAGCGTTGTAAAATCCTTAAAATCTGCCCTGACCAGCAGGGCTTTAATCGGAATTATTGCAGCGGCAATTCTGCTTCTTTTGGCTTCCTTGATGGCACAGTCTGTAAACCAGTATGTGTTTATTGACTATTTTAAAAATAAAACGGGTCTGTCACTTTTAAGTTTATGTGCGATTATTCCGTCATTTTTACTGGCGCCGTTCATTGTTCCGCTGAGCAGAAAATTTGGTAAAAGAGAGCTTGGTGCAGCCGGATGTATTGTGGGTGGTTTATCCTCCGTTCTTTTATTCTTTATGCATACTAAGTCTATGGGATTGTATATCGCCGTTTCTGTAGTAGGATATATTGGATTTGGATTCTTTAATATGATTATCTGGGCCCTGATTACAGATGTTATCGATGACCAGGAAGTCAGAACCGGAAAACGCGAAGACGGTACGGTTTATGCGGTGTATTCCTTTGCAAGAAAAATCGGACAGGCTTTGGCCGGTGGTATGGGCGCCTGGGCTTTAGGACTGGCAGGCTACAACTCTTCCGTACAGGTGCAGACCCAGGAGGTAGCAGATAAAATTTACGGTGTGGCAACCATGCTGCCGGGAATCTTATATATTGGCGTTGGACTTTGCCTGCTGTTTCTTTATCCTTTAAGTAAGAAAAAAGTAGAAGAGAACATTCTGCTTTTGAAAGAGAGAAGACAGGACGGTGTGGAAGGAGAATAAGGAAATGATACAGGAAACTGAACCAAAAATATTAAGTAAAAAGAATCCGAAAGGTCCGCTCCTGAAGTGGTCTGCAGATTCCGGAGTGAAATTACTGGAAAAAGACGGTTTATATTTTAAAGACTTGGCAAAAGACGGGAATTTTTATCCCTATGAAGACTGGAGACTGTCCGCACAGGAAAGGGCAGAAGATTTGGCCTCCAGGCTGTCCATAGAGCAAATTGCAGGACTGATGCTTTACAGTAAGCATCAGTTTGTACCTGGACTTTCTTCCGACTATTTCGGGAAGGTGACCTATAGCGGAACTTCTTTACAGGAGGCTCAGGTTCCTGTACATGCTTTGTCAGACCAGCAGAAAACCTTTCTCACAGAAGATTTTTTACGGCATATTCTTGTGGTGGCTGTTTCTTCCGCAGAGTCATCTGCGAAGTGGAATAATCGTCTGCAGGCGCTGACAGAAGGATTGGAATGGGGCATACCGGTTTCCGTCAGCTCTGACCCAAGACACGGTACGACGGTATCTTTTGAGTTTGACGCCGGTGCAGGCGGAGACATTTCCCATTGGCCTGAATCTTTGGGAATGACAGCGGCATTTGACCCGGAATTGGTGAGAAAGTTCGGGAAAATTGCTTCACAGGAGTATCGGGCGCTGGGAATTAATACTGCCTTGTCTCCTCAGATAGATTTAAGCACAGAGCCCCGCTGGAGCCGTTTCGGAGGAAGCTTCGGAGAACATTCCGGCTTGAGCGCAGAACTGGCGGAAGCTTATTGTGACGGATTCCAGACTTCGGAAGGTGAGAAGGAGATTGAGGACGGCTGGGGGTATGACAGTGTAAATGCCATGGTGAAGCACTGGCCGGGCGGAGGCGCCGTAGAAGGCGGACGTGATGCCCATTTCCCATGCGGAAAATATTCTGTTTATCCGGGAAATAATTTCGAAGAGCATTTAATTCCATTTACGGAAGGTGCTTTTAAGTTAAAGGGAAAGACCAAAATGGCCAGCGCAGTTATGCCTTATTATACCATTATTTACGGACAGCCCGGAGGCGAGAATGTAGGGTGCAGTTACAGCAAATATCTGGTTCAGGATTTGCTGCGGGGAACCTGCAATTACGACGGTGTTGTCTGCACAGACTGGAGTATTACAGCGGATGAAGGCCCTCTTGACAGTATGTACAGCGGAAAATGCTGGGGCGTAGAGCATTTGAGTGAACCGGAGAGATGTTATAAGGTTATTATGGCAGGCGTAGACCAGTTCGGCGGTTTAAACGAGAAGGAAAATGTTCTGAAGGCATATGAAATTGGGGTAAAGGAACACGGAGAAGCCTTTATGAAGCAAAGATTTCAGGATTCTGCCCGCAGACTTCTGAAAAATATTTTCCGTACCGGATTGTTTGAAAATCCGTATCTGGTTCCGGAAGAATCCGCAAGGCTTGTGGGATGTCCGGAATATATGCAGGAAGGGTTTGAAGCCCAGCTGAAGTCTGTGGTTATGCTGAAAAACAGGAATCAGGTGCTGCCTCTTAAGGAAAAGACTAAGGTATATGTTCCTAAGCAGTATATACCCGCCTATACGGACTGGATGGAAAATCAGGTGAAAGAGCATTGGGAATTACCAATGAATCCTGGGCTGCTGAACAAATACTTTACACTGGTGGATACACCACAGGAGGCAGAGGCTGCAATCTGCTTTTTGAGACAGCCGGATGGCGCCGGGTTCAGCCTTTTAGGAGGATATGATGCAAAAGACAGGGAAAACGGAGGGAACGGATACCTTCCGGTGAGCCTTCAGTACCGCCCGTATACGGCAGAAAAAGCAAGGGAACACAGCATTGCAGGGGGTGATCCGCAGGAAGATTTTATCAACAGAGGATATAAAGGAAAGACCACAGAAGTAGACAATGAATGCGACCTGGATATGCTTCTGGATACCCGCAGACAGATGGGAGATAAGCCTGTGATTGCCTGCGTGAGCATGACGGGGCCTATGGTGATGGCAGAATTTGAAGAGGCAGCGGACGCAATTCTCACCACCTTTGGAAATCTTCCCCAGGCTTTAATGGAAATTATCAGCGGAAGGAAAGAACCGTCAGGTTTGCTTCCTCTGCAGATTCCGGAAAATATGGATACCGTGGAAGAGCAGTATGAGGATGTTCCTTTTGATATGATATGTCATGTGGACAGTGAGGGACATACCTATGATTTCGGATATGGATTAAACTGGAAAGGCGTTATCTATGATGAACGTGTCAGAAAATATGCTCATCATCCGGAGAAAAATATCAATAAAAAAGATATGGAAACAGAAAGCTAAGAGCTGTTTTGAGAAGCTGACAGTTTTCTGAAGCGTTTGGACAAGGGCAGAAAGTTGAGAAAGAGACTTTCTGTCCTTGTTATATTGTTCAGTCAGAAAGCGAAATCAATTCTCCTCGAAATGCTTTTTTACAAATTTTTAGATTCTTTGTCCGCTCTCATTTTCTGAATATATTCTTTGGGTGTCATTTTCGTATATTTTTTAAATAAGTGGCTGAAATACTGCGGATTATTGCCGCACCCTACTTGTTCCGCGATAGAGTAGATTTTTTCAGCGTCACAATTAATTAAAAGCTGCTTGGCTTTCTTAATGCGCAGTTCATTCAGATAAGCGGAGAATTTTATCCCGGTTTGCAGAACAAACTGGCGGCTTACATAGTCTACATTCATAAAAAGCTGATTTTCTACAATCCATTTCAAGGTTAAATTGCAATCCCCGATATGTTCATTGGTGTAATCTAAAATTTCCTGTATAAAAGGTTTCAGTTTTCCATTGCTGATAACCGGTGCGGGATACAGAATTTCCAGTTTCTCAAAAAGAAAATCGCAGATTTCCTGATTGGAAGCTACAGAAGCGGTAAACATCATAAAATTGGTCAGTTCCGCAGCAGGAAGGGAAGTAAAATTCTGCATGGCCCTTAATAAAAGGCTGTTGACCAGGGAACGGAGAAAGTTCAAGTCTTTAATAGAAGTTATAAGCTGCTTTAATTCCGCCAGAAGATTTTGGTGCAGGGTTTCATCCGTTTCCTTTGCCAACAGGTCGGAAATCTCCAATGTTTTCTGAAATACATAGTTGTAATTGCAGATGGTAATGGGATGGGTGCCGGAGTACAGGTAAATGGTTTCGTAGCGTTTTACTTTCCGGCACACAGTTTCCAGAAGCGGCATGAGGGCATCATAAATTTCTTCCTGAAAAGTACATGGACTTTGTGTCAGACTCTCTGAAAGAAATCCGGAAAGGCCGGACAGGTCAGAAAATCCCTTTGCCGGGTGGGGAAAGAAAAATAACAGAGAATTTTTCACATAAACGCAGGCAAAGGAAGAATCAAGGCCATGGCTTTTGAAAAAATACTGTATCAGGGAAATACAGGAACTGACAAAGGATTCTTCCAGAAAAAATACATAGCATAAATGGTAGGGGGTATGATAGAAATCAAGGTAGGTTTCATAAAGGGGCGGCAGCTTTTTAGCAGGCAGGTCTGAAGACAGAAGCTGCAGCAAAATATCATACATCAAATTTTTCTGCAGATGCCCGCCCAAAGAGGGCAGACTTTGCCCTGCAGCCTGTGAGGGCAGCTTTTTGTAATGCTCCTTTATAGAGTCCTTTACGGCCTCTATGATTTCCTGTTCGCTGCAGGGCTTTAAGATATAGTGTTTGATGCCGTATTTCATGGCTTCCCTGGCATAGGAAAAATCATGATATCCGGAAAGGATAATAAACTGGATATTATCATGATTCTGGGTGATTTTCTGAATTAATTCCAAGCCTGACAATTTAGGCATGCGAATGTCTGTCAGGACAATGTCGGGATATTCATCTAAAATAGCATCGTAAGCCTCAAGACCGTTCTTACATACCCCTACAATTTCAATATCAAGGCTTTTCCAGTCTATAATACTGCACATAGTTTCACGGATTATTTTTTCATCATCAGCAATCAGCAATCGAAGCATATCGGTCTCTCCTTTTTGCGTCAGTCCTGTCAGGGACTGTTATTTTTACGGTGGCAAACATTTCTTCGTTGATAAATTCCAGGCTGCAGGAATCTCCGAAGGCCAGCTCCAGTCGCTTGTAAACATTCAGAATTCCAATGCCGAAGCCGTTTGGAAGGATTTCCTTAGAAATCAGTTTTTCCAGAAGGTTTTCTTCGAACCGGGACTCCGTATTGGACACGGTAATCACAATGCATTCCGTTTCCCGGTGTGCTTTTATATAAATCAAACATTCATCGCTGTCCTCCTCCAGGGTATAGTGAATTGCATTTTCAACCAGGGGCTGCAGTGTGAATTTAGGAAGGTAAGTATCCACAAGTTCGGGCGGTATCTCCGTTTCACAGCGCAGACTGTCTTCAAAGCGGATTTCCTGAATATTCATATAGTATTTAACCAATTCCAGTTCCTGGGACAGAGACGAATCTTTGTTTTTCCGGCTCAGTGTAATCCGCAGCAGCTTTCCCAGGGATTCTGTCATCAAGGAGATAGGTACGTCTTTCAACAGCTTTGCCCTCCAGTTAATGGACTGTAGGGTATTGTACAAAAAATGGGGATTTATCTGCATTTCCAGCGCTTTTAATTGTGACTCCTTGGCAAGCAGTTTGTGTTCATAGTTTTCTTTTATCAGAGTCAGTATTTTTGCGGCCATGGAATCAAATTGCTGATGGAGAAGACCGATTTCGTCATAACGGTTTTCGTATGAATAAGGGCAATGAATAATTTCAAATTTTTCATTTCCAAAGGCCTTTATTTTGGTCATCAGCGCGTCAAAATGTGTTACCAGGGGTTTCATAAGCACTTTGGTAAGCAAAATACAAAGAAGAAGGCTGGAAAACAGGATGAAGATAAAAAGTTGCTGGAAAAATTGAATATTCTTGTACATATCCTCATAAGGCGAGAGACAGAAATAATCCCAACCGGTATCTGTAATGCGTCCCCGTATAGTAAAGTAACGGTCTTGGCAGATTTTTTGAATGGAATATTCGCCTAAATTCACTTTTTCCAGTGCAAATCTTTCGTAATTTTTCAGCGAAGCCGGTGCATAAAGGGTCTGGCTGCCGTTGCACAGAATGTAGGACACAGAATCCTGACTTTGGTTTGGGGCGGAGATGTCTTCCATCATCTGCCGGATATTAATATTTATAATCAGCACTCCCAGGTCGTCCAGTTTCAGGTGTTCAATCCGGCGAAGGCTTCGTACCAGAAAAATCCCGTAAGTATCACAGTAATCGGTAATCCAGCAGAGCCGTCCGTCCTGAGTCCGGGCTGTTTCCAAGATTTCTGATTGAAGTTCAGAGGGAAGAACATGGGAATCAATGCCGGAAGACAGAACAGAAAACTTGTCAGTAACTACCTGTACATAATCTACATAGTAAGATTTGTACTTTTGATAGTAGTTGTTTAGCGCGGCATGTACCCGGGCATAAGAATTAGAGGGCGTGTTGCTGCCATTGCCGTCCTTGCTTTCCGAAAGGGCTGTCTGTATGGAATTATCTTCTAAAATAAAATTAGCCATGCCCTGTACCGTGTGCAGATTCCGGGAAATATCTTTGGAGGAATAAGTCAGCAATTCCCCGGAAGTCTGATACAGCATACGATTGCTGGAACGTATAATCAACAGGAAGCCAGCAAGGATAAATAACGCAAATAAGAAGATTCCCGGAAGCAAAAGTATAAGAAACTTTTGGGCAAGCGGGGCATTTTGTACTTTTTTTCTTATTTTATGAAACATGAAGTCTACCTCCATTTTCTTTAATTTTCAGTAATGATATTATAACAGTTAGAAAAGAAAAAACCAATGAAAGAGGAAAAAATGCAAGGTTTCGTCTAAGAAGAACTAGGTTTTGTTTCTTTCTTCTGTCTGAAACATGGCATATAATAAACATCACAAACGACGGTCGTGAAAAAATGTAAAGGAAAAGAGGTTGAAGAGACTATGAAAAGAAGAGTGTTAGCAGTGATTCTTGGTATGACTATGGTTTGCAGTATGGCAGCCTGCGGCGGAAGCAGCGGAGAAAAGGAAAACAGTGAGAGCACAAAGGAAGATTCCGGAAAACTGACCTTTGCCTGGTGGGGTAACCAGGTACGAAATGAGCGTACCAGTAAAATTCTGGAAATGTATTCGGAAGAAAATCCTGGCGTAACCTTTGACGGACAGTTTTCAGAGTGGAATGATTACTGGAATAAACTGGCAACAGCGTCAGCAGGACATACGATGCCGGATATTGTGCAGATGGATTTACAGTACTATGACCAGTATGTAAAGAATGGATTGCTTCTGGACCTGACACCATATATAGAGGAGGGAAAACTGAACTTGTCAGATGTAGATGAGAGCATTCTGGATTCTGCAAAAGTAGACGGAAAGACTTATGCAGTCTGCAATGGCGTGAACGCACCTGCACTGCTGTACAATAAAACCGCTTTGGATAAAGTGGGAATTCAAGTGAAAGATGGGATGACCATTGATGAATTTGTAGAACTGTCTAAAGAAGTAAAGGAAAAAACGGGATTGCGCACCAATATTGGATATAATCATGAAACTCTGCCAGAGTACTGGCTTAGAGCAAAAGGCCAGGTGTTTTTTGAAGAAGGAAAGCTGGGGGCAAAAAGTGCAGATGATATCAGTACTATTTTTGACCTGGAAGAACAGGCGGTGAAAGAGGGCTGGCATGTAGACCCCAGTGTATTTACAGAGATTACGGTAGGCTCTGCCGAGCAGGACCCTATGGTTTACGGAAGCAATGAAGACAGCATGTCTTGGTGTACTTTTGCTTACTCCAATCAGTTATCTTCAATTCAGCAGGCTGCACCGGAAGGGGTAGAAATCGGAATTACTACCTGGCCTTCAGATGACCTGGAAAAATCTAATTATCTAAAGCCCAGCCAGTTTTTTGCAGTAACGGCGGATTGTAAAAATCCAGAAGAAGCCGTAAAAGTGTTGGATTATATTACAAATTCTGTGGAATGTAACGAAGTATTACTGGGAGAAAGAGGTGTGCCGATTTCTCAGAAAGTATCAGAGGCCATCACTCCCCAGTTAGATGAAACCAATCAAAAGATAGTGGGTTACATTAACCAAGTGGTCACTCCAACCTGTAGTACCATAAATCCTGCAGCGCCTAATGGGGCAAATGAAGTTTACGATTTGCTCAAAAATTTAGAGGAACAGGTACTATACGGTCAGATTACCGCAGAAGACGCAGCGAAACAATTATTTGAAGAGGGAAATGCCTTCATGGAGGCAGGCGCTCAATAAAGAAAAGGAGTCGAGGAAAGTATGAAAAAGACAAAGCAAATGTCCATACGCAAAAAGCTGAATACCGAAAGTGCAGCAGGTATTATCTGCACCATGCCTTTTATTATTGGATTCCTGTTGTTTATGATAGTCCCTATGGGAATTTCCCTGTACTACTCTTTCTGCAATTATGATATCCTTTCCGCACCCAAGTGGTGCGGTCTGGATAACTACATTAAGATGTTTACAGATGACCCAAAATTCTGGAAATCTATTGCAGTAACCTTTTATTTTGCGTTGGTTTCCGTGCCCCTGCGACTGATTTTTGCCTTGATTGTAGCAATGATTCTGGTAAAGAGCAGTAAGGCATCTGCTTTTTACAGAGCCGTATATTATCTGCCTTCCATTATTGGAGGCTCTGTTGCAGTGGCGATTCTGTGGAAAAGAATGTTTGCAGCAGACGGTGTAGTGAATAAAATTTTGTCTGTGTTTGGATTTCCAGCGGATTTTGCATGGCTGGGAAATACGAAGACCGCTATCTGGACGCTGATTATTCTGGCAGTTTGGCAGTTTGGTTCTTCTATGTTGATTTTCCTTTCAGCATTGAAGCAAATTCCCACAGAATTGTACGAGGCGGCAGATGTGGACGGGGCTAATAAATGCAATAAATTTTTCAAAATTACCCTGCCCCTTTTGACCCCCACTATTTTCTTTAATCTGGTCATGCAGATGATAAACGGATTCCTGGCCTTTACCCAGTGCTTTATCATTACTCAGGGAAAACCCATGGATTCTACATTATTTTATACCGTGTACACCTATTTCCAGTCCTTTAAGTTTTACAATACCGGATACGGCGCAGCCCTGGCATGGATTATGCTGCTTCTTATTGGGCTGATTACACTGGTATTATTTGCAACAAAGAAATTTTGGGTTTATGATGAAGGGAATTAACGGATATGAAGAAAGCAAGAATACATAGAAAAATTATCTATCATGTCATAGTTACCATATTTGGCCTGATTATGATTTATCCGCTGGTCTGGATGATTATGAGCTCCTTTAAAGATACAAATACTATTTTCACTACAGCGGGACAGTTGATTCCTGAAAAATTTACATTGGATAACTACATCAATGGATGGAAAGGATTTGCAGGAGTAAGTTTTGGAACCTTCTTCAAAAACTCTTTGTTTATTTCCGTAGTAGCGACTGTGGGAACTGTATTTTCATCTTCCATAGTAGCTTATGGACTTGCGAGATGTAAGTTTAAAGGTAAAAGAATTCTGGTAGTTGCCATGCTGCTGTCCATGATGCTGCCGGCACAGGTGTTGATGATTCCTCAGTATCTCTGGTATCAGAAACTGGGGTGGGTAAATTCCTATATGCCTTTGATTGTACCATATTGTTTTGCCATTCAGGGTTTCTTTACCTATTTGATGATGAATTTCATTCAGGGAATTCCCAGAGAACTGGACGAAGCGGCAAAGATTGACGGCTGCTCGTATTACGGGATTTTCGGAAGAATTATTTTTCCGCTGATGCTTCCGGTATTGATTACATCTGGTATTTTTTCCTTTATGTGGAGATGGGACGATTTCCTGTCTGCCCTGCTTTACATTAATGATTCAACAAAATATCCGGTGAGTCTTGCTTTGAAATTATTTAGTGACCCTGGTTCTTCTTCCGATTACGGCGCTATGTTTGCTATGGCTACACTGTCTGTACTGCCGATTATGCTGATATTTATTTTCCTGCAAAAATATATTGTAGAAGGAATCAGTACCTCCGGCTTAAAAGGTTAAGTATGACGTGAATATGAAATTTGATGAAAAGGAGAATGTCTTATGATTTACAAAGAAGGAAAAGTGTCTGATGTACAAATTGCTTACATAGGGGGAGGTTCCAGAGGTTGGGCTTGGACTTTCATGACTGATTTGGCATTGGAACCTAATATGAGCGGAACTATTCGTCTGTATGATTTGAATGAAAACGCAGCAAAGGCGAATGAAACAATCGGAAATCATGTTACAGAAAGAGAAGAAGCAGTTGGTAAATGGAAATATGAAACCTATACAGATGCAGAACAGGCATTAACTGGGGTGGATTTCATTGTAATTTCCATTCTTCCGGGAACTTTTGAGGAGATGGCTGTTGATGTACATATGCCGGAGCGTCTGGGAATTTATCAATCTGTAGGAGATACTGCGGGACCGGGAGGTATTATGCGTGCACTTCGCACCATTCCCATGTTTGTAAAAATTGCAGAGGATATTAAAAAGTATGCTCCGTCTGCCTGGGTTATCAACTATACCAATCCTATGAGTTTATGTGTGAAAACGCTGTATCATACTTTCCCGGAAATTAAGGCATTTGGTTGCTGCCACGAAGTTTTTGGCACACAGAAAGTTTTAAAAGCCATTGCAGAAGAAAAGCTGCATTTGGAAAACGTGGATAGAAGAGACATTCATGTTAATGTATTGGGTATCAACCACTTTACATGGTTTGATTATGCAGCATATAAGGGTGTTGATTTGTTCCCTCTTTATAGAGAATATATTGAAGAACACTATGAAGAGGGATACAATGAGCCGGATAAAAACTGGGCAAACAGCGCCTTCAACTGTGCCCATAGAGTAAAATTTGATTTATTTAAACGCTATGGTTTCATTGCAGCAGCAGGAGACCGCCATCTGGCAGAATTTATGCCGGGTGATGAATATTTAAATGACCCAGAAACAGTGAAAAGTTGGAAATTCGGTCTGACAACGGTAGACTGGAGAAAGAAGGATTTAAAAGAACGTCTGGAAAAGAGTGACAGACTGTTACACGGCGAAGAAGAAGTCGAGTTGAAACCGACAGGAGAAGAAGGAATTCTTTTAATCAAGGCGCTTTGTGGTTTGGAAAGAGTAGTGAGCAATGTAAATATTCCGAATACAGCTTTGCAGATACCGAATCTTCCTGCATCTGCAGTTGTAGAAACAAATGCAGTATTTGAAAGAGATGCCATTCGTCCAGTTGCAGCAGGAAAAATACCGGAGAATGTGAGAACATTGATTATGCCCCATGTGGAAAATCATGAGACAACTTTGAAAGCAGCCTTAACTTGTGACAAAGAACTGGTAGTACAGGCCTTTTTGAATGACCCGCTTGTAAAGGGTAAAAAGTGTACAGAAGAACAGGTTAGAGAACTGGTAGATGATATGCTTCAGGGAACCTTGAAATATCTGCCAGAAGGCTGGAAAAATTAAATTTGTGAAACCTTTCATTTTTTTGGGCAGGATTCTACTATTGGTGGAACCTGCCTGTTCCTTAAAATGTAGTGGAACCCTGCCGGTGTCTGTGTTACAATATATATGAAAGCATTATATTTCCACTATCTAAGAAATCTGTTGCGGCATCTGCCGTGTCTGAAACTCTGACAGCATATCAAGGAAAATCTCAATGCTTTTATTCACAAGAAACAGAAAATGCAGAGAGGTTTTAGGAGACATGTTGGAGGATAACAGATAAAGAAGGGTTATCTGTTGCCAAAATGGAAAATGTTTGGCAGAGTGTTTCCACCTCCTGCAAAGAAAAGAGGAGGTATTTACATTATGGAAACAATGAAAACCGTTCCAAACAGAATGTATAAGGCTACGGTGTTTGCCATGCTTTTTGAGGACAAAAAGCGTTTGCTGGAACTTTATAATGCCATTAGCGGAAAACATTATACGGACCCGGATATGTTGGAAATTAACACTTTGGAAAATGCCATTTATATGGCTGTGAAAAATGATATTTCTTTTCTCATAGATGCCAGATTGTCGTTATATGAGCATCAGTCCACATACAGTCCCAATCTTCCGCTTCGGTTTCTGTTGTATATTTCCAGTCTTTTTTCGTCTATGACAAAGGAGCTGAATCTGTATGGAACAAAGCCCATAGAACTTCCAACACCCCAGTTTGTGGTATTCTATAATGGTTTACAGGAACAGCCAGACAGAAAAATACTGAAACTTTCAGACCTTTATACGGTAAAAGGAGAGTGCAATCTGGAGCTGGAAGCGGTAGAAAAGGCTATAGAAGAGTGCATCCGGGAAGGGATTTTGAAAGAATTTCTGGAAAAGAATAAAGCGGAGGCAAGGAATATGAGCATATTTGAATATGACCAGGAAAAGCACCTCAGGCAGGAGCGGGAAGAAGCCTGGGAAGAGGGAAGAAAGGTTGGAGTAGAGGCTGGAATTCTTCAGGGATTAGAGAAAGGGTTGGCACAGGGAAAAGAACAGGGAAAATATGATATGCTCTGTAAACTCATACAGAAAAAAGCTGAACAAAGGAAAGAATACAGCCGAGATTGCCAAAGAACTGGAAGAACCGGAAGAGGTTATCATCGGTATTTTGGAGAAACTATAAAATTCATGCTTCACCAATACTGTAAGGACATTTTGGGAGGGCAGGATTCCACTATTGGTGGGACCTGCCTGTTTCTTAATCATGAATAAAAAAAGAGTTTGTTATCCACCTCTTCCATTCACAAAATTCCCCGTCTTCCGGATTTATCTGCAGAACATATTGAATTTTGCCAAGGAGTCTTTGGAGATATTTCTGTTTATCACCCGTATACTCAATATGAGATAAATGGTTTTCTAAGCCGAATTTTCGGATATAATAACACTCCTGACGCAGACGACGGCGGTAATTCTTCGGAACCTGAAGTTTTTCGTTCGCTACAATGCCTGTAATCTCCTGCCGGTTTTTCTGGGAGCAGATACGGGTTTTCTTATGGTTCAACTCAAAGCCCAGACGGTTTAAAAAGCCCTCTGCTTTTTTTAGTACTTCTTTTGGATGAAAGTCACCGGAAAAGGTCATATCGTCACAATATCTGGTATAAGCAATTTCTCGTACCCGGCACCAGTTTCCCATGTATTCGTCAAAAGGTTTCATGACAAGATTAGAAAGATAGGGGGAAGTTGGCGCGCCTTGAGGCAGTCTGTCTTTATAACAGCACAGATGAGCCAAAAGTGTGCGTACAGAATCCGGTATTCTCTCACAGGGAAATCCATGCTGATAGACGCTGATATAAGAAATACTGTCAAAAAAATCCTGTATATCCAGTTTCAACACCAGTTTTTGTGCCTGGTGAGGGAAAGCGTTGCTGCGAAGAGAGATTCCTTTTTGATAGGCGCAGGCATAGCCGGATACCGGAAATTCCCTTAGAACCTGCCGCAAAATTTGTGTTTGGACATACTTTAATACACTGTCCGGCGCATGAAGAATTCTTTTAGTGCCGTTTCTTTTAGGGATGGAGATTTTTTCGTAGTGTTCGTCTGCGTGATTGGCAAGAGCGTATAAAAGAGCCATTTCAGCGGTCGGTGTGTGGGTGAGATTTTCTGTCAGATGCAGAGAAAGAAGGAAATCCTGTGTCTGTTCTTTTGTATAATATTTCCAGAGAGAGGGAGCCATATGATACCTCCGTGTTTCCTGTATTGCTATTCATGAAAATGTATTTTTAAAAACACAGCAGACACTAAATGGTGATACCGGATTCGGCGAAGAGGTACGGCGCCGCAGGCGAGAAAGCACATGCAGTGTGCAGATGTACCTCGGAGCCGAAGGAGGGCTGGCGCAGCCATACCTTTCGGAATAAAAAATAGAAAAGCGACTCGCTTCTCTGACAGAAAACTGTCTCCTCTGTCTGCTGTGATTAAAATTACTGTAGCATAGGAAAGAGGGAAAGTAAAGAGTTCCTAAGTCCTAAATACTAAATCCGCAGCATACATTGTAAAAACAATGTTTTCGGGGGATTTTTCCTTGAAAGATTATATTGAGGAACGGGCGGTTGAAATAGCAAATTATATTATTGAAGAAAAGGCAACAGTAAGGCAGACAGCAAAGAAGTTTGGGGTATCGAAGTCTACGGTACATAAAGACTGCACAGAACGACTTCTTCAGATAAATCCGGCTCTGGCGGCGGAGGCGCGGAAGATCCTGGATTTGAACAAGTCCGAGCGCCATATCCGCGGTGGACTGGCTACCAGAGAAAAATATCTGCATATGGGGAATCATATAGAGGAGTAGGGATAAAATAGCAATAGGAAAATAAGAAGGACTGACACAGGTACTGCGTTTAAAGAAGCGGTGAAAGTTTTTAAACCATTCCTGTAAAAGTCCTTTTTTTGTGTATTTATAAAAAAGCGTCAAAATGTATAGGAATATTTGGTTTTTAAGAATAGATTGCACATATTGCCTAAAAGTGATAGTATAACTATCAAAAGGAGGAATGTGCAATGGGAAGTTCAGGAGTAAGAAAGCATCAGTATCAGCAGAGATACAAAAGAATTTTGTCGGCAGCGCTTACACTTTTCTGCGAAAAAGGAATTGAGGAAACTTCGATTGAGGATATAGCCGGGAAAGCAGAGGTGGGGCCGGCTACGGTGTACCGCTACTTTGAAACAAAAGCAGAAGTTGCCATTCAGGGTGGGATTTTGTATTGGAGGGAGGTTTCTGAGAAGTACTTGGTTCACTTATCAAAACAGAAGTATCTGGAAAGCAACGGCAGGGACCAGATTAGAAAGATTATGGATATTTTTGTGTGGATATTTGAACAGGAGTTTGATTTCCTGAAATTTCTTCAAGAGTTCGATGTGTTTGTAAGAAAATATCAAATTTCCCAGGAACGTTTAAAGGAGTATGAGCAGGAAATTCTGAATCTGAAACCGTATGTGACAGACGCTTTAGAGAAGGGAATTAAGGATGGCAGTCTGTATCTGACGCAGCCGGTGGAGAAAGTTTATTTTTCTGTGACTCATGCCATGCTCAGCCTGATGCAGAAGCTGGCTTCCAATGGGAGCATGCTTTCTTCTGACGAGAGAGTGGAACTGATTACTCAGATAAAGATTGTTTCGGAAATTATGATAAGGGGGTTACAGGCATGAAAAGATTGACGACGAGTAAAATATGGCTGTTTGCTGTGGGACAGTTCGGGTGGTCCCTGTTGTCGGGGATTATATCCAACTGGCTGGTTTATTTTTATCAGCCGGATAAGACAGCAGTGGCTCAGGGACAGAACATTTTTATCCCTCAGGGGATGGTTATCTTTGGAATTATAACGGTGATTGGAGGAATTACTGCATTTGGGAGGATTTTTGATGCTGTGACAGACCCCTTAATTGCTTCCTGGTCTGACCGCTGCCAGTCAAAAAACGGAAGAAGAATTCCATTTTTGAAATGGGCTTCCCTGCCCTTGGCCGTGTCCACAGTTCTGGTTTTCTGGTCACCGGTAGAAAAGACAAGCTGGATAAACGGAGTATTTCTGTTTTTTATGGTGATGATTTATTATCTTTCTATTACAGCTTACTGTACCCCTTATAATGCCCTGATACCGGAATTGGGCCATACGCAGGAAGAACGGTTGAATATTTCTACGGTAATTTCCTTTACGTTTATTGCAGGAACAGCGGTAGCTTATCTGGCGCCGGCTATTTGGGGGATGCTGATTCCTTCATTGGGGCGGGTGCAGGCCATTCGGCTTACTTTTACCGGAATGGCATTTTTGGCATTCTGGTGTATGCTGGTTCCTGTATTTTCTATAAAAGAGAAGGAGTATGTCAACACAGTGCCGACCAATGACACTGCATTTCGTTCTCTGGCATCTACGTTTAAAAACGGAGAATTCAGAAAATTTGTGGGCTCTGATATTTTTTACTGGATTGGGCTTACTATGTTTCAGACAGGATTGCCATTTTTTGTAACCAGTCTTTTAAAGCTTCCGGAATCCATGACTACCATTTATTTTGTGGGAATGACGGCACTTTCTGTGGTATTTTATGTTCCGGTTCATAAGCTGGTTTTGCGGTTTGGTAAGAAGAGACTGCTGGTGTTTGCTTTCGCAATATTTGCCTGTGCTTACTTTTATACGGGTTTTCTGGGGACATTCTCCGGGATTTCTCCTGTAGTGCAGGGCGGGATTCTTACTGCAGGGGCGGCATTGCCTATGGCAATATTTGGAATTCTTCCCCAGGCCGTGGTAGCAGACATTGCTCAGAGCGATGCCCTGGTGTCAGGCCAGAATCGGGAGGGAATGTTTTATGCAGCCAGAACCTTTGCCTTTAAGTTGGGACAAAGTCTGTCCATGCTGCTGTTTACGGCTGTTTCTACCATTGGACAGTCTGTTGGGACTGGATATCGGATGACCGCATTTTGCGCAGCGGCATTTTGTGTGGCAGGAGGAATTCTGTTCCTGTTTTATGATGAGGGGAAGATTAATAAACTCATACGGGAGGAAGAAAAATGAGAGGTTTCATCAGTCAGAAAGAGTATGAAAAGGAAATGCAGGATGTGGCAGAACCTTTTTTGAAACAACGGCGTGAGGATTTCTGGCTGGAACGGGAAACTGGCAGAAAAATTCATTGCGTGTATTATCGGGCAGACAATGCCAGGGGAATTGTAATTATTTCTCATGGGTTTACAGAGACAGCAGAAAAGTATAAAGAAAACATTTATTATTTCCTGCAGCAGAATTACAGTGTGTATATACCCGAACATTGCGGACACGGAAGGAGTTATGGATTGCTGAAGAAAAATTCGCCGGTGTATGTGGATTCCTGGGAACGTTATGTTTGCGATTTACTCTATGTGGCTTTTTGGGTGAAAAAAAGAGAACCGGATTTACCCCATTATCTTTATGGTCATTCCATGGGCGGTGGAATCGGGGTCGCAGCGGCAGGGAAAAAGCCGGAACTCTTTCAGAAGGTCATACTGTCATCCCCCATGATTCGTCCTCTGACGCCTGGCGTTCCATGGAAAGCTGCAGTATGTATTGCGCACATAATGTGCTGTCTGGGGAAGGGAAAGAACTATATGCCGGGGCAGCATGATTACGAAGGGGAGGAATCTTTTGCACAGAGCGGAGCCTTATCAGAAGAACGGTTTTCCTACTATCAGAAAAAGAAAGCTGCAGAACCGGATTACCAGCTGGGAGGGGCTTCTTATGGCTGGATGAAGGAAATGGCGGGATTGTACCATGTGCTCATGAGGAAAGCGTATCGCAAAATGCACATGCCGGTTCTGGTATTTCAGGCAGAGAAAGACTTTTATGTTTCTAATAAGGAGCAAAACCGTTTTGTAAAAAGAGTACATAAAAATACAGACAGTCTGATACATCTGATTTTGGTACCGGGAACAAAACATGAGATTTATCATGCAGATGACTGGACGGTACAGCAATATTGGGATACTGTTTTCAGATTCTTACAGTCGTAAGCTTCTGCAGTTTTTTACTGCGTCAGAAACTGTGCATATTTCTTCGGCGACACGCTGGTGGCCCTTGTAAAGGCCTTGAAAAAATTGCTGTAGTCATTAAATCCGCACTTGGCGCTGGCCTCAGTCACCGTATACCCCTCGGCAAGCAATTCTTTGGCATGGGAAATCCTCTTCGCCGTAATGTATTTATTAATGGTGGTTCCGGTGGCAGACTTGAAAAGCCTGCACAGATAAGAAGAACTGATGAAAAAATGTGCGGAAAGCTGTTCCAGGCTCAAAGGTTCTTCAATGTGCTGATTAATATAGGAAAGAATACTGTCCACCTGTGCATTGGAATTAATCTGAGTTTCCGTATCTGCAATGTGATTCTTCTGAAACCGTTTGTTCAGGAACACCATCAATTCCAGAAAAGCCGCCTGCTCCAGAATGTCGGTTCCGTATCCTGCTGTGTGTGTGAGCTTGTGTATGTAGTACAGGAAATTTTTCTGTTCCTCCAGGGTAAGGGAGACCTTATGGTTGGAACGCAGGGAACGATTCTGAAAACACGCATCTAAATCCGTGTTTGACGTGCTGAGGGATTTCACATAATCCGGGTAAATGGACAAGATAATCCGTTCATGAATCTGGCTGTCAATCTGAGTCAGATGGTGGCTTTCGTACTGATTAATGAAGAAAATATCACCCGGGAAAATGTTATAAAAGCAGTTATCGATGAGAAACTGTTTGCCGCCGGAAATGGAATAGTAAATTTCGTAACTGTCGTGAATATGCATGTCCATAGGCTTCTCGTCGCTGTATAAATGTGCGATGGAAAAAGTTTTATTCTGCAGGCAGTCGGTGATGGACTGTTTGCAGGAATTGAGCAGTTTCATATCCCGCGCCTCCTTTTCTGTTTTCTGTAAATTCGTAAACTATCTGAAATAAAATTCCCATGTCGTTATATCCAGTATATAAGAGAATATTCTAAAAAGCAATGAAGAAAGTTCAAGATTTGCAAGGTTTTAAACAGGAAAAGAAACCTTCCCCAAAGAGCGGCCTGCTATAATAAAGTCATATGAAAGATTACCGTACAGGAAACAGAAAGGGGAACCAACATGGAAGTAAGAACCGCGTCATCACCAAGAGACGTAAAACATTATACAACAGACCGTTTAAGAGAGGAATTTCTGATTCAGAACCTGTTTGTGCCGGGGGAAATAAAAATGGTGTACAGCCATATTGACCGCATTATCACAGGTGCAGCAGTACCGGCAGGAGAAACGCTGGTGCTTACTGCGGGGGCAGAATTAAGAGCAGAGTATTTCCTGCAGAGACGTGAAATGGGAATTATCAACATCGGCGGTGCAGGTGTCATTGTGGCAGACGGCAAAGAATATGAAGTTGGACACAAAGAAGGCATGTACATTGGCATGGGTGTAAAAGAAATCACTTTTGCCAGCAAAGAAAGCACAGTACCGGCGAAATTCTATTTTAACAGCACACCGGCGCACCATACATATCCTACGGTGTTGATTAAGCCGGAAGGAACACCGGAAGAGGGCGTTGTGATTGTAAAAGATGAAAATAAGGTAGAGCTGGGAACACTGGAACAATCCAATCACAGAACAATCTGTAAATACATTCTGCCGGGACAGGTAGAAAGCTGCCAGCTGGAAATGGGCATGACAAAACTGGAGCCGGGCAGTGTATGGAACACTATGCCATGCCACACCCATGACAGAAGAATGGAAGTTTATCTGTATTTTGATCTTGCAGATTACCCGATTACAGCAAGAGTAGATTCCCGTACAACAGCAAGACCTGGCGATACTGTTAAATTTGCATTCGACGTTGAAAAGATTCATATTTTCGACAAAGAAACAGAGCAGGTTATCACCAACTAATAAAAAAATGGGAGGGGAGATGCGATGCATCTTCCCTTTTTTCTTGCATATTTGGAGATTTTGCTATATAGTTAATTGTAACAAGGAAAGGACGTGAAGAGAGATGATTTCCAATCAAGTAATACAAAACAGTATTGACGAATTACGTGCAATTACAAAGGTTGACCTTGGGGTATTTGACGTGGAAGGCCTGAAAGTTGCGACAACAGTAGACGAGATTGATATTTCCAGGGACATAATTGAAAATTTCGCTTCTTCACCAGCAGACAGTCAGGTAGTGGGAGGACGCCACCTTCTCAAAATTCTTGATGATGGGGAACCGGCATACATTCTTGTAGCCCAGGGTCCCAGTGATGTCTACATGGTAGGTAAGATCGCAGTAAGCTCTATTCAGAATCTTATAGTGGCATACAAAGAACGCTTTGATCGCAATAACTTCTTTCAGAATCTGTTATTGGACAACCTGCTTCTCGTGGATATTTATAACCGCGCACAGAAGCTTCATATCGAAGTGGAATGCCCCAGGATTATCTATTTAATTGAGACTAAGATTGAAAAAGACAACAGCGCCATGGAAATGCTTAAGAGTCTTTTCTCCAGCCAGAATGGTGATTATATCACTGCTGTTGATGAGAAGAATATCATTCTGATTAAAGCTCTGGAAAGAGAAGATGATCTGGATACTATTGAGAAAACAGCTGACATGATTGTTGACATGATGAACAGCGAAGCCATGATGAATGTACGCGTGGCTTATGGTACGGTTGTAAGCGAACTGAGAGAGGTTTCCAAGTCTTATAAGGAAGCTACAATGGCTATGGATGTAGGCAAGATTTTCTATGCCGAGAAATGTGTGATCTCCTATGCGAAGCTGGGTATCGGACGTCTGATTTATCAGCTGCCTGTTAACCTCTGCAAAATCTTTATTGAAGAGATCTTTGGAGATAATGTACCTTATGACATGGACGAGGAAACTCTGACCACAATCAATAAATTCTTTGAGAATAACCTGAATGTATCAGAAACCTCCAGACAGCTGTTTATTCACAGAAACACGCTGGTATATCGTATTGAGAAGCTGCAGAAGAGTACCGGACTTGATATCCGTG
>ENA-ORRZ01000716-ORRZ01000716.1-human-gut-metagenome-genome-assembly--contig:-NODE-716-length-28094-cov-11.060737_pt1 | contig 28094 bp, 20 predicted proteins | sample MGYA00242185_ERZ509152 | MGnify/ENA primary metagenome ERZ509152 (study PRJEB26280, sample SAMEA2338668) | human gut metagenome | biome: human gut; feature: human-associated habitat; material: faeces... | reverse complement strand
CAAAGAAAGCAAAAGGTAACAGAGTACAGGTGATTCTGGAATGCACAGAACACAAAGATAGTGGTATGCCGGGAACTTCTCGTTATATCACTACAAAAAACAGAAAGAATACAACTGAAAGATTGGAATTGAAGAAATACAACCCGATCCTGAAGAGAGTAACAGTACATAAAGAAATTAAATAATAAGGTATAACCCATGGCAAAGAAAACTGTAGCAAGTTTGCACGAAGGTTCTAAAGAAGGTCGTGCTTATACAAAGGTTATCAAGATGGTTAAGTCACCCAAAACTGGTGCTTACACTTTTGATGAACAGATGGTATTGAACGAAAAAGTGCAAGACTTTTTCAAGAAATAAGATAGTCTGTCGAAAGACGTTTGAATATAGAATCCTCTTATCGTATTCCGATAAGGGGATTTTTTTTGTACTTTATCCCTGTACTTTCATTACTTTGTTATATCTTTGTGGCATAATGTATTGTATTAATAGATAGAGTATGGGATTTTTTAGTTTTTTCTCAAAAGATAAAAAGGAAACATTAGATAAAGGATTATCTAAGACAAAGGAAAGTGTGTTCGGAAAAATTGCCCGTGTTGTGGCAGGAAAGTCGAAAGTGGATGATGAAGTGCTTGATAATCTGGAAGAGGTGTTGATAACATCGGATGTAGGTGTGGAAACGACATTGAATATTATTCAACGTATAGAGAAACGCGCTGCGTCAGAGAAATATATGAATGCGCAAGAATTGAACACCATTTTGCGCGATGAAATCGCTGCCTTATTGACGGAAAATAATTCAGATGATGTGGATGACTTTGAAGCTCCGATTGAGAAGAAACCTTACGTTATTATGGTAGTGGGAGTGAATGGAGTCGGTAAAACGACTACTATTGGTAAATTGGCTTATCAATTTAAAAAAGCTGGTAAAAGTGTTTATCTGGGTGCTGCAGATACTTTCCGTGCGGCAGCTGTCGAACAATTGGATATTTGGGGGAGTCGGGTAGGAGTACCTGTAATCAAACAAAAAATGGGCGCTGATCCAGCTTCTGTGGCTTATGATACTTTGAATTCTGCTGTTGCTAATAATGCCGATGTGGTAATCATTGATACTGCCGGACGTCTTCATAATAAAGTTGGCTTGATGAACGAGTTGACTAAGATTAAGAATGTAATGAAGAAAGTGGCTCCTGATGCTCCTAATGAGGTTTTGCTGGTTTTGGACGGTTCCACCGGGCAAAATGCATTTGAGCAGGCTAAACAGTTCACATTGGCTACGGAAGTGACTGCGATGGCTATTACTAAATTAGATGGCACTGCGAAAGGGGGAGTTGTTATTGGCATTTCCGATCAGTTCAAAATACCGGTAAAATACATTGGTCTGGGTGAAGGTATGGAAGATCTGCAGGTGTTCCGTAAGAAAGAATTTGTTGATTCGTTGTTTGGAGAGAATGCATGAAGCGGAAAACCATTGATATTATAACGTTAGGATGTTCTAAAAACCTAGTGGACTCGGAGCATTTGATGCGGCAATTAGAAGAAGCTGGATATCATGTGACTCATGATACGGAAAAGCCTGAGGGAGAAATTGCAGTGATCAATACTTGTGGTTTCATCGGTGATGCAAAGGAAGAGTCCATCAATATGATTTTGGAATTTGCACAGGCAAAGGAAGAAGGGGATTTAGAAAAATTATATGTAATGGGATGTCTTTCGGAGCGTTATCTGAAAGAATTAGCTATCGAAATTCCACAAGTAGATAAATTTTATGGTAAATTTAACTGGGTGGAGTTGTTGCAGGATCTTGGTAAGGCATATCACGAAGAGCTTCATATAGAACGTACACTTACCACTCCTAGGCACTACGCATATCTGAAAATATCAGAAGGTTGTGATCGGAAGTGTTCGTATTGTGCTATTCCTATTATTACAGGAAAACATGTCTCACGTCCGATAGAAGAGATCTTGGATGAAGTTCGTTATTTGGTAAGTAAGGGAGTGAAAGAGTTTCAGGTTATTGCTCAGGAATTGACATATTATGGAGTGGATTTATATAAGAAGCAAATGCTCCCCGAATTAATAGAACGTATTTCTGAAGTCCCTGGTGTGGAGTGGATTCGGCTGCATTATGCTTATCCGGCACATTTTCCTATGGATTTATTCCGAGTCATGCGTGAGCGTCCTAATGTGTGCAGGTATATGGATATCGCCCTTCAGCATATCAGTAATCCGATGCTGGAGAAGATGCGGCGACATGTGACTCAGGAAGAAACCTATCATCTGATAGAGCAATTCCGCAAAGAAGTACCGGGTATTCATCTGCGCACTACTTTGATGGTAGGACATCCGGGAGAAACGGAAGCTGATTTTGAGGAATTAAAAGAGTTTATTCGTAAGGCTCGTTTCGATAGAATGGGGGCTTTTACTTATTCCGAAGAAGAAGGTACTTATGCTGCTGCACACTATGAGGATGAAATTCCTCAGGAAGTGAAACAAGCACGCCTGGATGAGTTGATGTCAATTCAGCAAGGGATTTCGGCAGAACAGAGTGCAGCAAAGGTCGGTCAATGCCTTAAAGTAATTATCGATCGTTTGGAAGGAGATTATTATATTGGCCGTACGGAATTTGATTCCCCAGAAGTAGATCCGGAAGTTCTGATAGAACAGGGTAAACAGAAATTGCTTATTGGTAACTTTTACCAGGTAGAGATTATAAATTCCGATGATTTCGATCTTTTTGGACGAGTTATTTAAATAATTTTCCTGAAGAATTTGTGTATGTGCGGAAGTTTTGCTAATATAGCACCGAACTTTATAAAAATAGCTGGATTTTGAATAATAAAGAATTTACTTCAGAATTGTCACGAAGATTGGGATATACCATAAAGGACACATCCGAACTGATTGCATCTTTGCTGTCGGATATGACGCAACAGTTGCAAGAAGGAAATGCCATTTCTGTACAAAGTTTCGGTACGTTCGAGGTAAAGAAGAAAGCGGAGCGTATCACTATCAATCCTACAACCAAATTACGCATGTTGGTTCCACCTAAATTAGTATTAACATACAGACCCAGCACGGCTCTGAAAGATAAGTTTAAGTAATCTTCTTTTACTCAAGTAATCTTCCATAAATATGAATGAGAAGCTGAATATACAGAATTTAATAGAATTGCTCGCAGAAAAACATGGCATGGATAAGGCGGATGCCGAGAGCTTCGTGAAAGAGTTTTTTCAGTTGATTGAAGAATCGCTGGAGAATGATAAGTATGTAAAGATTAGAGGCTTGGGCACATTTAAACTGATTGATGTAGAGAGTCGTGAGAGCGTAAATATAAATACAGGGGAACGATTTGAAATACAGGGGCATACAAAAGTTTCATTTGCTCCGGAACCTGCCTTGAAGGACTTGATAAACAAGCCTTTTTCTCACTTTGAGACTGTGGTATTGAATGATGAAACCGTGTTAGAAGATACACAGGTGGAGGATAATTCCGAAGAGGAGGAAAAAGAGGAGGTGCTTGTGGAATCAGAAAAGTCTGTCGTTAATACAGAAGTGGCAGATGTTGTTTCAGAGGAAACTATAGAGACTGTAGAAAAATCAATAGAAGTATCAGCTGAAACTGTAGAGGAGCCTGTGGAAGTAGTAGAAGTACCAACTGAGATCATTGAGGAAACTGCTGAAATTGTTAAAGAAGAATCTGTAGTAGTAGCTGAGGAACATATTCAGGTAGTTGAAGAAGTAATAGAAACTACAGAACAACTTGTTCAGGATGAAGAAATTCAGGTTGATCAGGCGGAACCTGTCATTCAGATTGAAGAGTCAGAACAGTTTGTAGAGGCACCTGTCGTTCTATCTGGAGAAGTAAAACAGTCTGTAACAGAGGCAACTACTCCGGTGAATGAGTGCGTAGAAGAATCTCTGACAGAACAAAAGAATCAAGAAGATTTGGTGCCTACTTATGAAGTTCCTGAACCTCCATCACCTCCTGTGAATAGAGCAGATAGTTCTACGATGAAGTTTTTCATTGGAATCGTAATACTTGTTGTATTATTATGTGTAGGTGCTGTTACTTTTATGTATTATCCGGATTTATTTGACAGAATATCTCCACCGCCAACAGAGAAAGTTGCTGATGAAAAGATAGAGAAACCAGCCGTTCCGCTCGCTCTGACGGATAGTATTGTTCGAAAAGATACCACAACTGTGGTTGCGAAGAAAGATACTGTGGCAGAAGTTGTTACTCCTAAAGTTGTTGAAGAGCCGAAGCCGGTTGCAAAACAGGAGACTCCTGCTACTACTCCTAAAAAAGAGACAAAGAAAGCTGCTGCAACTCCTTTTGAGCCAGACTCTGTAAATTATAAGATTGTAGGTACGAAAGCTACTCATACTATCCAGGAAGGAGAAACTCTGACAAAGGTTGCACTTCGCTTTTACGGGACTAAGGCCCTGTGGCCCTATATTGTGAAGTATAATTCGGGTGTTATAAAGAATCCCGATCATGTGCCGTATGGTACTGTAATCAAGATACCGGAGCTCGAAAAGAAATAAAAGAAAATATTGCACCCCTGCAAGTTGATAATACTTCACTTGCAGGGGTGATTTGCTATTTATTCCTGTCTGCGAATTTGAAATTCTTTTCAGAAACTATTGTTAACTACTAAACTCTATGAAAGTAGTTTAATCTAATTGTTTTTTAATAAAAATTAGTTGGTATGGTTAATTTATTCCTGTACTTTTGGGAGCGAAAAAAATAATTACCAGTAGCATACTGGAGAAATCAATGGAATTTAAACAATAAAAATAATAGTATTTATGGCTGAAACAATTGATATCCGCGAACTGAACGAGCGGATTGAAAGACAAAGTTCTTTTGTTACCAACCTTACTGCTGGTATGGACCAGATCATCGTAGGACAAAAACATCTGGTAGAGTCATTGTTAATCGGTTTGCTGTCTGATGGACACGTATTATTAGAAGGTGTGCCCGGTTTGGCAAAGACATTGGCGATTAAGACGCTTGCCTCACTGATCGATGCACAATACAGTCGTGTACAGTTTACTCCCGATTTGCTGCCTGCTGACGTTATCGGTACAATGGTTTACAGTCAGAAAGACGAAACGTTCCAAGTAAAGAAAGGACCTGTTTTTGCCAACTTCGTTTTGGCAGATGAAATTAACCGTGCTCCGGCCAAGGTACAGAGTGCTTTGCTGGAAGCGATGCAGGAACGTCAGGTAACTATTGGTACGGAAACATTCCCGTTGCCCGAACCTTTCCTTGTACTTGCTACACAGAATCCTATTGAGCAGGAAGGTACTTATCCGCTGCCTGAAGCCCAGGTGGACCGTTTCATGCTGAAAGTGGTTATCGACTATCCGAAGATGGAAGAAGAAAAAATGATTATCCGCCAGAATATCAATGGCGATAAATTCAATGTGAAGCCTATTCTGAAAGCTCAGGAGATTATTGAAGCACGTAAAGTTGTTCGTCAGGTATATCTGGATGAGAAGATTGAACGCTATATTGTTGATATTGTATTTGCTACCCGTTATCCGGAGAAATATGATCTGAAGGAACTGAAAGATATGATTGGTTTCGGTGGTTCTCCCCGTGCCTCTATCAATTTGGCATTGGCTGCCCGTACTTATGCTTTCATCAAACGCCGTGGTTATGTGATTCCTGAAGATGTTCGTGCTGTGGCTCATGACGTATTGCGTCATCGTATCGGATTGACTTATGAAGCAGAGGCCAGCAACCTGACTTCTGACGAGATCATCAGCAAAATACTGAATAAGGTTGAAGTACCTTAATTAAGTAAGCATTTTTAAAAAGGTCTTCCGAGACCTGTTAATAAATGGTGTGAACGTTTTTAAAGAACGTTGCCGGTATTTATTAACGGAATTATTTAACGATATAGATGGAAACAAGTGAACTGTTAAAAAAAGTCCGTCAGATTGAAATCAAGACGCGCGGATTATCCAACAATATCTTTGCCGGCCAGTATCATTCGGCCTTCAAGGGTAGGGGTATGGCATTTTCAGAGGTGCGCGAATATCAGTTTGGCGATGACATACGCGACATTGACTGGAACGTGACCGCTCGCTTCAATAAGCCTTACGTGAAGGTGTTCGAAGAAGAGCGCGAGCTGACCGTTATGTTGCTGGTGGATGTTTCCGGTAGTTTGGAATTCGGTACGGTGAAGCAGATGAAAAAGGATATGGTGACGGAAATAGCTGCAACGTTGGCTTTTTCGGCTATACAAAACAACGATAAAATCGGGGTTATCTTTTTCTCTGACCGGATAGAGAAATTCATTCCGCCTAAGAAAGGGCGTAAGCATATCTTATATATTATTCGCGAACTGATTGACTTTAAAGCGGAGAGTCGGAGGACTGACATCCGGCTCGGACTGGAATATCTGACAAACGTAATGAAGCGTCGTTGTACAGCCTTCCTGTTATCCGATTTCATTGATCAGGGGAACTTTAAGAATGCAATGACTATCGCCAACCGGAAACATGATATGGTGGCTATCCAGGTGTATGACCGCAGGGTAGAGGAACTGCCGGCTATCGGTTTGATGAAAATAAAGGATGCTGAGACCGGACATGAGCAGTGGATTGATACTTCGTCGCGTGCCGTTCGTCGTGCTCATCACGACTGGTGGGTGAATAAACAGGTGGAACTGAATGAAACATTCACTAAGAGCAATGTCGATAATGTGTCGGTACGCACCGATCAGGACTATGTCAAAGCATTGATGAATTTGTTTGCGAAACGAAATTAATCGGAAAAATGAAAAGATATCTATTTCTGATAACCCTATTGGGGATGTTGACTGGCAAGGCAGTGGCTCAGTCGGTAACAGTGGATGCTACCATTGACTCTCTGCAAATTTATATCGGTGACCAGGCGAAGATTAAACTTCAGGTAGCCTTGGATGCCGATAAACGGGCTATTTTCCCTGTTTATACGGATACACTGGTAAGCGGTGTGGAGATTATAGATGTTGCAAAGCCGGATACGCAGTATATAAATGATGATAAACGAATGCTGATTACGCAGGAGTATACTGTTACATCATTTGACTCGGCATTGTATTATCTGCCACCGATGGAAGTATTGGTGGATAATAAGGCATATCGTTCGAAGGCATTAGCACTGAAGGTATATTCGATGAATGTGCCATTGGATCCTGAGAATCCGGAACAGTTTTTTGGTCCGAAGACAGTAATGCAACCTCCTTTTGTGTGGGAAGATTGGTATGGGATTATCACCTGTGGCATATTGCTTATTCCGATTGCATTATTACTTATCTATCTGATCATGCGTATCTGTGACAATAAACCTATCATCCGTAAGGTAAAGGTTGAACCGAAGTTACCTCCGCATCAGATGGCGATGAAAGAAATAGAGCGTATCAAAGGGGAAAAAGTATGGCAAAAGGGACAGCCGAAGGAGTATTACACGGAATTGACAGATACTTTGCGTACGTATATTAAAGAGCGTTTTGGTTTCAATGCTTTGGAAATGACCTCTTCGGAGATTATAGAAAAGCTGCTTGAAATGCAAGATAAAGAAGCTATTGCAGATTTACGTTCTCTTTTTGAGACTGCCGATTTGGTGAAGTTCGCTAAACATAATCCGTTGATGAACGAAAATGATGCGAATCTGATCAATGCCATCGAATTTATCAATGAAACCAAGGAGAAAGAAGTGGAGAATGCAAAACCGCAACCCACTGAAATTACCATCATTGAGAAACGTTCATTGCGTACTAAAATATTGCTGGGCATAGGCATCGTAGTATTGTCGGTTGCCTTGATTGGTTCGTTCGTTTATATTGGAATGCAGTTATACAATTATTTTGCGTAGTAGCAGAATTTAAGGGTAACTCCAATCTTAAATTGTAAATTGTTAAATAGTAAATACAATGGTTTTTGCCAATATTGAATATTTGTTTTTGCTGCTGTTGCTTATACCTTATATAGTATGGTATATCATGAAGCGGAGAAATAATGAAGCTACACTTCAGATTTCGGATGCTCGTGTATATGCTCATACGCCGAAGAGTTATAAGAACTATTTGTTGCATGTGCCTTTTATGTTACGGATTATTGCCTTGGCATTGATTATCGTAGTGTTGGCGCGTCCTCAAACTACTAATAGCTGGCAAAACAGTGAAATTGAAGGTATAGATATTATGATGGCCATCGACGTATCTACCAGTATGCTGGCAGAGGATTTGAAACCGAATCGTCTGGAAGCTGCTAAAGATGTGGCTGCGGAGTTTATCAATGGTCGGCCCAATGATAATATCGGTATAACTTTATTTGCCGGTGAAAGTTTTACGCAATGTCCGTTGACGGTGGATCATGCAGTGCTTCTGAATCTGTTTCAAGGCATTAAGTGTGGTATTATTGAAGATGGAACAGCAGTCGGTATGGGTATTGCTAATGCTGTTACCCGCCTGAAAGATAGTAAAGCGAAGTCTAAAGTAATCATTCTGTTGACGGATGGTACAAATAATAAAGGAGATATATCTCCGCTGACTGCGGCAGAAATAGCTAAGAGTTTTGGTATCCGGGTTTATACAATTGGTGTAGGTACAAACGGAATGGCTCCGTATCCTTATCCAGTGGGTAACACTGTGCAGTATGTCAATATGCCGGTGGAGATTGATGAAAAGACACTGACGCAGATTGCGGCTACCACAGAAGGTAATTATTTCCGTGCCACCAGTAATTCTAAGCTGAAAGAGGTATATGAGGAGATCGATAAGTTGGAGAAAACCAAGTTGAATGTGAAGGAATACAGCAAGCGCCAGGAAGAATACCGTTGGTTTGCTTTGGCGGCATTCTTGTGCGTGTTACTTGAAGTATTGCTTCGTAATTCTATCTTGAAGAAGATACCTTAAAACAATGCATTAATTGTAAATTACTAAATTGTACATAGAAAGATGTTTCGATTTGAAGAACCTACATATTTATACCTGTTGCTCCTGTTGCCTTTCCTGGCGGCTTTCTACCTGTACTCCAATTATCGGAGACGGAAAGCGATCCGTAAGTTTGGCGATCCGGTGCTAATGGCACAGTTGATGCCGGATGTATCTAAATATCGTCCGGATGTGAAGTTTTGGCTGGTGTTTGCTGCAATCGGACTGTTTGCTGTATTGCTGGCACGTCCGCAGTTTGGCTCTAAGTTGGAGACTGTGAAGCGTCAGGGAGTAGAGGTAATGATTGCGTTGGATATTTCTAACTCTATGTTGGCACAAGATGTACAACCCAGTCGTCTGGAGAAAGCCAAGAGACTGGTAGCACAATTGGTTGACAAGATGGAGAATGATAAGGTAGGTATGATTGTGTTTGCCGGTGATGCCTTTACACAGTTGCCTATTACAAGCGATTATATTTCTGCCAAGATGTTTTTGGAATCTATTAATCCATCGTTGATATCCAAGCAGGGTACGGCTATCGGTGCAGCTATTAATCTGGCTACCCGCAGTTTTACCCCCCAGGAAGGAGTAGGGCGTGCCGTCATCGTTATTACTGATGGTGAAAACCATGAAGGCGGAGCTGTGGAAGCTGCCAAGGCTGCTGCAGAAAAAGGTATTCAAGTCAGTGTTCTGGGTGTGGGTATGCCTGATGGTGCACCTATCCCTGTAGAAGGAACCAATGACTTCCGCCGTGACCGTGACGGAAACGTGGTTGTAACCCGCTTGAATGAGCAGATGTGTCAGGAAATAGCTCAGGCAGGAGATGGGATTTATGTGCGTGTAGACAATTCAAATGCTGCACAAAAGGTGATTGCTCAGGAGATTAATAAAATGGCGAAAGCGGATGTGGAAACACAGGTTTATACAGAGTTCAACGAACAATTCCAGGCTGTTGCATGGATTATATTGCTACTGTTGTTGGCTGAAATGCTGATTTTGGAACGTAAAAACCCGTTATTCCGTAATATCCATCTGTTTAAAAAGGAAGAAAGGTATGATGATGAGAAATAGAACTATCGGAATTATCTTGCTGCTACTGACGGCTATTTCAGTTTCTGCACAGAAAGCGGAACGCGACTATATTCGTAAGGGAAACCGTGCTTATAAAGATAGTACGTATGTAAATGCTGAAGTGAATTATCGGAAAGCTATTGATGTGAATCCGAAGTCAGCGATATCCATGTATAATCTGGGTAATACGCTTATGCAACAGAATAAGTTGCAGGAGGCTATGGAGCAGTTTGTTGCTGCCACTAAAATGGAGAAAGATAAGGGTAATCTTGCTCAAATCTATCATAATATGGGAGTAATATTCCACTCCGGTAAGGATTATGCCAAAGCTGTGGAAGCATACAAAGAGTCACTACGTAATAATCCGAAAGATAACGAGACGCGTTATAACTTGGCTTTGGCTCAGAAAATGCTGAAAGATCAGGAACAGAATCAGCAGAATCAAGACCAGAACCAAGATCAGAATCAAGACAAAAAGGAGCAGGAAAAAGAACAAGATAAAGACAAACAAGACCAAAATCAACAAGATCAGCAGAACCAGGATCAACAGCAGCAACCTCCTCAGCCACAAGAAAATCAGATGTCAAAGGAAAATGCTGAACAGCTTTTGAAGTCGGTGATGCAGGATGAGAAAGATGTACAGGATAAGGTGAAGAAACAGCAAGTTATCCAGGGTGGTCGTTTGGAAAAGGATTGGTAAATAATAAAAGATACGATAATATATGAGAAAATTAATTTTCTTATGGATAGCACTGGTAATAGTCAGTCTGCAAGCTTTGGCTAATGACAAGGTGTCATTTACCGCGTCAGCTCCTGATGCTGTAGCGGTGGGTGACCAGTTCAGACTGGCATATACAGTGACTACACAGAAGGTGAGGGATTTCCGTGCTCCTTCTATTAAGGGGTTTGACGTACTGATGGGCCCCAGTCGCTCTCAGCAAAGTAGTATGCAAATAGTTAATGGGGTATCGACCTCAACCAGCAGTATTACTTTCACTTATATACTGATGGCTACTGCTGAGGGTAGTTTCACAATTCCGGGAGCTACAATAACAGCCGATGGTAATCAGATGGTTTCTAATTCTGTGCAAATCAAGGTTCTGCCAGCAGATCAGGCCGGAGCAGCTTCTTCAGGCGGAGGTAATAGTAGCCAGCAGGGCAATACCAGCCGTGCTTCTTCAGGAACTTCTGTTTCCAATCAGGATCTCTTTATTTTGCCTACTATTAGTAAGGCCAATGTGTATGAACAAGAAGCATTCTTGCTGACTTATAAAATTTACACTCTGGTTGACCTTCGTGGTTTTGACAATGTGAAACTTCCTGATTTTAAGGGATTTCATTCACAAGAAGTCGAACTTCCGAGTGATAGAAAATGGAGCTTGGAACATTATAAAGGGCGGAATTATCAAACTACCGTTTACCGGCAATTTGTGTTGTTTCCACAGCAGTCTGGTAATTTGACTATTGATCCGGCACGTTTTGATGCTTCTATTGCTAAAGCTACTCAAGTATCTGATCCATTTGAAGCTTTCTTTAATGGTGGCAGTAACTACATTGAAGTCAAAAAGACATTGATGACACCGAAACTAACTGTAGATGTAAAACCCTTACCAGGCGATAAACCTGCTGATTTTTCCGGTGGAGTGGGAGAGTTTAGCATTTCTTCTTCCATTAATAGTACTAATGTAAAGACAAACGATGCTGTAACTATTAAACTTGTCATTTCCGGTACAGGCAATTTGAAGTTAATAGGTGATCCTGAGGTGAAATTCCCGGATGACTTCGAGGTATATGACCCTAAAGTTGATAATAAATTCAGGCTGACAAGTGCAGGGCTTTCGGGTAGTAAGGTTATTGAATATCTGGCTATTCCACGCAATGCCGGAACATTTAAAATACCAGCGGTGAAATTCAGCTATTTTGATATCAAATCCCGTACTTATAAGATATTGACTACCGAAGAGTATGAATTGCATGTAGAGAAAGGTGAAGGAAATGCAGCGCAAACTATTGCTAACTTTACGAATAAAGAGGATTTGAAAGTCTTGAATGAGGATATTCGCTTCATCAAGCAAAATGATGTGGCGCTTTCTCAAAAGGGAGACTTCTTCTTTGACTCTATGTTATATTGGTTGCTCTATTTAGTACCTGGCATTGCGTTTATCATTTTCTTTATCATTTACCGTAAGCAGATAGCTGCTAATGCTAATGTTGCGAAAATGCGTACGAAAAAGGCAAATAAGGTTGCTGTTAAACGTATGAAGTTAGCTGGTAAGTTGTTGGCTGAGAATAAAAAAGATGTTTTCTATGACGAAGTCTTGAAGGCTCTTTGGGGATATATAAGCGATAAATTGAATATTCCGGTTTCTCGACTTTCAAAAGATAATATTGAAGAGGAACTTCGTAAATATGGAGTGGAGGATGCTTTGATTAAAGAATTCCTGGCTGCATTGAATGATTGTGAGTTTGCCCGTTTTGCTCCTGGCGATGATAATCAGGCTATGGATAAAGTCTATTCGGCTTCATTAGCAGTAATAAGTAAAATGGAGAATTCGATTAAACATTAATTAGGAGGTTATATGATGAAAAAAATACTGTTTTTTACTTTTGTTGGCCTGTTAATGGCATTGACCTCTTCTGGACAGACTGCATCGGATACATTACAACAAGCGAATGATTCGGTAACAATAGGTTCACACACTGAATTCTCGGCTGCTGCGCAAGAGAATAGTGTGACAAAAGCAGAAGGAGATAGCGCATATGTGAAGAATGATTATGCCTCTGCTATTCAGATATATGAAGCTCTGCTGAAAGAAGGAGAAGCGGCCGAGGTATACTATAACTTAGGAAATAGCTACTATAAGGCTGGTGATATAGCAAAAGCCATTTTAAATTATGAGCGTGCACTTTTAATACAGCCAGGCAATGCTGATATTCGGGCTAATTTAGAGATTGCTCGTGCAAAAACGATTGATAAAGTGATCCCTGTACCCGAGGTTTTCTTTGTATCTTGGACGAAATCATTGATTAATTGTTTGAGTGTGGATGCTTGGGCAAAGGTAGGCGTCGTTTGTTTCTTTTTGTTGCTTGCATCTCTTTATTTCTTCTTCTTTTCCAAGCAAATCGTGTGGAAGAAAATAGGATTTATTGCAGGAATAGTATTTCTGGTGTTAGTATTATTAGCGAATGTCTTTGCTTTTCAACAAAAAAATGAGCTATTGAATCGTAACAATGCTATCGTACTAACTCCAAGTGTAACAGTACGTAGTACTCCGAGTGAAAGTGGCACCAGTTTGTTCATATTGCATGAGGGACGGAAGGTTGAAATTAAAGATAACTCCATGCGTGAATGGAAAGAAATCCGCTTAGAGGATGGTAAAGTAGGATGGGTACCTGCGTCATCTGTTGAAGTTATCTGATAGATATAATTCTTTTATAATAAGATAGTTAATAATAGAAAGAAGCCTGTTGAAAGGGAAAATACAAATCTTCTTTTGACAGGCTTCTTTATTTTTGTAAAAAAGACACCGAAATAGTTTGTTTTATCTTTTTTTTTCCTTAAGTTTATAGCGTGATAAGTGAAACTCACAGAGTTATTAACCATTAAATTTATAAATATGAGAACAATAACATTTAATGAACTTCGCAGAATTAAAGATTCATTACCTACTGGTAGTATGCATAGAATAGCCGATGAGCTCGGATTGAACGTCGATACAGTTAGAAACTTCTTTGGCGGTCACAATTTTAAGGAGGGTAAGAGTGTTGGGATACATTTAGAGCCTGGTCCGGATGGTGGTTTGGTTATGTTAGATGATACTACCGTCCTTGATAGAGCTCTAAAAATTCTAGATGAAATGAATGCCAGTGCTGAGCCTGTTCGAGCTTAAAGAAAGTTATAAATGAATCCCAATTGATAGACAAACAATTGGGATTTCTTATTTGTTTATAAAGTAAAAACAGTTGATTATGGAAGACAAGTTAGTAACCTTAGCTATTCTGACTTATGCAAAAGCTCAGATATTGAAGAATGTGCTTGAAAATGAAGGTATTGAAACCTATATTCATAATGTAAATCAAATACAACCTGTAGTGTCTTCAGGTGTGCGCTTACGTATAAAAGAAAGCGATCTACCGCGTGCATTGAAGATAACTGAGAGCTCTGCTTGGCTTTCTGAAGAGGTAGTGGGAGGGAAGTCACCCAAAGTAGAAAAGGAGAGTAATAAGGTCTTAATTCCTGTAGACTTTTCTAATTATTCAATGAAGGCATGTGAGTTTGGTTTTAATTTCGCTCAGAATATGGGAGCGGAAGTTGTGCTGCTTCATGTTTACTTTACACCAATCTATACCACGTCATTACCATATGGAGACGTTTTTAATTATCAGCTTACAGATGATGAAAATGTAAAAAACATATTACAAAAAGTTCATGCAGACTTAAACACTTTATCTGACAAGGTAAAAGCAAAAGTAGCTTCAGGAGAGTTTCCGAATGTAAAATATAGTTGTGTATTGCGTGAAGGTATTCCAGAAGAGGAAATTCTTCGTTATTCGAAGGAATATCGACCACGTATTGTGATTATGGGGACTCGTGGTAAAAATCAGAAAGATATAGATTTAATTGGTAGTGTAACTGCTGAGGTAATTGAGCGAAGCCGCGTACCAGTTTTAGCCATTCCGGAGAATACTCCATTTAAACAGTTGGCAGAAGCTAAACGTATTGCATTTATCACCAATTTTGATCAACGGGATTTAATAGCATTTGATTCTTTGATTGCTGCTTTAAAGCCATTTCATTTCTCTGTATCTTTGATTCATCTGTCAGATGTTAAGGACACTTGGAATGAAATTAAATTAGGTGGTATTAAGGAATACTTTCAAAAGCAGTATCCGGACCTGGAAATTCATTATGATGTTGTGATGAATGATGATTTCTTGAACAGCTTAGATAATTACATAAAAACTAATCATATTGATATAATTACGTTGACTACTTATAAACGCAATATATTCTCTCGCTTATTTAATCCAGGTATTGCTCGGAAGATGATTTTTCATTCTGATACACCGCTGTTAGTTATTTATGGACGCCCAAGCTAAAATAAATAGCGCAAGCATTTCAAATTAATATCACTATTATGTTTAATATATAATACTAATATTCTTTTTGCAAAATTAAAGCTAACTTCTTAAGTCTACCATATCTTTTGGCGGTCCTGCCTCGCGTACCCAGCCCTCAAGTGCGGTACGGCTTATAATGTGTACTTAATCATATAAAATAAACCCTAAAAGTTTTTTGTCTAACTTTTAGGGTTCACTTCAAAATAAACTATTTTGAGACAGCTTTGAGACAGCTGTTTTTTTAAGTTTATATTTTACATCAGCTTTTCAATTTCTTCAAATTCTGGTCCCATATCTAAATTATAATATACTCTGTAAAGACCATTCAACCATAAATCCTTTTGGTCAGGTTTTAATTCTCTTGCTTTTTCATAGCAAGGTTTTGCATTTTCATAGAAAGCTTTCAAAGTAATCTGATCTTCTTTATATTTAGGATCATTAACGTCAGTAGTAGCTTTTTCTGAGAAGTCTTGAGCTTGGAGACAGTAGATCAGTCCTAAATTGGAATAAGCTTCTGCATAAGTAGGATCTACCTCAATTGTCTTTTTGTAGTATTCAATAGCCTTATCATAATCCTTCATATTATGGTAAAGATATCCTTTTACGTACAGATAGAATGTATTATTGGGGTCTTTAGCTAACATTTCATCAGCGAATTGCATGGCTTCATCGTATTTATTGTTATTGCTATAATAATCAATTAAATGACCGAAGAAGAATGAATGCTGAGGGTATTTTTGCAAACCTTCTTTCAATGAAGCAATCCACTTAACAGTATCGCCTTGTGCTTTTAAAGCTGTAGAGATGAACTCCATAGCATACTGACCTACTTCTTTGTCGTTCTGTGCATAAGGAGCATATTTCAGAACACTGGGATAATCCTCCATCTTTGCTGCTGCCAAGCTTGCATAATAAGCAATCTGAGCTAAGAGTGTATCTGTCTGCAAGAAGTTTTCCTTTTCAAACATCGGATTCTGAGCAATTTCAATATAAGTTCCAAAGAAATCTAATGCTTCTTTGTTCTTCTCTAAGTTATAATATTGAATACCACCATTGATCAAGTTTGGGCGTTCTGCTACAATAGCAGCAGCATTGGGTTTTCTGTACTTGTTCTTGATTTTTCCCTTTTCATTTGGAACCTGTGCGAGTTCATCGCACTTAAGGTAGTATTTGCACATATTCAATGCGCTATTATATACCTTAAGAGTATCATAAGGTTTTCTTAAATAGGCATTTTCCATCTGTTTTTCATTAATCCTTTTCTGAATAAAACCTGCTACATCCCAAGTATCGGCATTATCCTTTGTTTCAGGATTAGTCAAGGCTTGATTGATGAGCTGCTCGGCCTTATTAAAGTCCGGATTCACTTCATTTGCAATGCTTTTAGCTTCTTTCACAGTCTTTTCTTGAGCGAAAGTGAAGCCTGCAGCGAGCAATAAAATCACTGAAAATAATACTCTTTTCATGATAGTTGTAAAATTAAAATTAATATTATGTCTATTCTTTATCTTCATTATTGACTTCATTATCAGAGTTATAGTCTTTCTCCTCTCCTTCTACTTCATTTATAGTAGGCGGAATTGGAGAATTTTCATCATCAACAGGAATTTCATCTTCCATACTTTCTGATGTAACCTTACATACTGAACCGATCTCATCGTTTCTCTTTTCAAGATTGATCAGACGAACACCTTGGGTAGCACGGCCCATAATACGGACATCAGCAACTTTCAGACGAATGGTGATACCAGATTTATTGATAATCATCAAGTCATTATCATCTGTTACAGACTTTATTGTTACCAATTTACCTGTTTTATCGGTGATATTCATCGTCTTAACACCCTTACCGCCACGATTAGTCTTACGGTAGTCTTCGATATCAGAACGTTTGCCATAGCCTTGTTCAGAAACTACCATAATGGTTTCTGCTTCAGGATCTTTGATGCAAATCATTCCAACAACTTCATCTTGCCCGTCTTCGTCAAGCGTCATACCACGCACACCGGTTGCAGTACGTCCCATAACGCGTACAGCACTTTCGTGGAAGCGAATAGCACGTCCATTACGATTGGCAATGATAATTTCGTTGTCACCGTTAGTCATACGTACTTCGATAACGCGGTCGTCCTCACGGATAGTAATAGCGTTTACACCATTCTGGCGAGGGCGGGAATACTGTTCAAGTAATGTCTTCTTGATAACACCATTTTTGGTACAGAATAAGACATAATGACTGTTGATGAAGTCTGTGTCAGAAAGGTTCTTCACACGCAGATATGCATTTACAGCATCGTCTGAATCAATATTCAGCAAGTTTTGGATGGCACGTCCCTTGGAATTCTTGGTACCTTCAGGGATTTCATATACTTTGAGCCAATAGCACTTACCCTTTTGAGTAAAGAACATCATGGTATTGTGCATGGTTGCCGGATATATGTGTTCAATGAAGTCTGCATCGCGGGTATCTGTACCCTTGGAGCCTACTCCACCACGGTTTTGAGCACGGAACTCACTCAATGGAGTACGTTTAATATAGCCCATATGAGAAATGGTGATAATCATTTCGTCATCTGCATAGAAATCTTCCGGATTGAATTCTTCGGATGAGTAAACAATCTCAGAACGACGTTCATCTCCGTATTTAGCTTTTACTTCAATTAATTCATCGGTAATAACTTTGCGGCAAAGTTCATCATTCGAAAGAATTTCTTCGTAATAAGCAATCATCTTCATTACTTCTTCATATTCAGCGTGAAGCTGATCCTGCATCAGTCCGGTCAATTGGCGCAAACGCATTTCTACGATGGCACGAGACTGAATTTCAGTTAATTGGAAGCGTTCTATCAAGCCGGCAATGGCATCATTAGGTGTCTTTGCGGCACGGATGATACGGATTACTTCATCGATATTATCTGATGCTATGATTAATCCTTCCAATATATGAGCACGTTCTTTAGCCTTACGCAAGTCATATTGAGTACGACGGATAACCACCTCATGGCGATGTTCTACGAAGTACTTAATCATGTCTTTCAGATTCAGCAAACGGGGACGCCCGTGTACCAATGCTACGTTGTTCACACTGAAAGAAGTCTGTAACAACGTCATCTTATAGAGTTTATTCAAGACTACGCTGGCGTTGGCATCACGTTTGATATCAATTACAATACGCATACCTTCACGGTCAGACTCATCATTGGCATTGGAGATACCCTCTATCTTCTTATCATTGGCTAAATCAGCGATATTCTTGATCAGTTCCGCCTTATTGACACCATACGGGATTTCCGTGATGACAATTTTGTCATGTGTAGAACTGGTTTCAATTTCTGCTCTTGCACGCATGATAACGCGACCGCGACCAGTAAGATATGCCTCGCGTACGCCACTCATACCATATATATATCCTCCTGTTGGGAAATCGGGAGCTTTCACATAGTTCATCAACTCCTCTATCTCGATATCGTTGTTCTCGATGTATGCGATGCAAGCATCGATAACCTCTGAAAGGTTGTGTGTCGGCATATTGGTTGCCATACCTACAGCAATACCAGATGCACCGTTTACCAAAAGGTTTGGAATACGGGTAGGCATAACGGTAGGCTCCTGCAAAGAATCGTCGAAGTTGCTCTGCATATCAACGGTTTCTTTGTCGAGGTCTTGCATCATATCTTCACCAATCTTGCGCAAGCGACACTCGGTGTAACGCATAGCTGCTGCGCTATCGCCGTCTACCGAACCATAGTTACCCTGGCCATCTACTACCATGTAACGCATTGCCCAAGGCTGTGCCATACGAACTAATGCACCGTAAACGGAAGAGTCACCATGCGGGTGATACTTACCCAATACTTCACCTACAACTCTGGCTGATTTTTTATAAGGTTTATCAGACGTATTTCCCAGTCCCATCATTCCGAAGAGAATTCTACGGTGGACAGGCTTAAAACCATCTCTAACATCCGGAAGGGCACGCGAAACGATGACCGACATGGAGTAGTCAATGTACGATGACTTCATTTCCTCCTCGATGTTAATCTTTATAATTCTGTCTTGTTCAAGCATTTAAAAAGATTATTAATTATACATACTTTGGTTCATGAAAAACCACGCTAAAGTACTGCTTTTTTACGATATACAAAAGTTTTCGCCCATAAACTTTGTTTCAGAACCATTCTCTCACCTACTTTGTTCTTATAATATATAAATAAGGTATTAATAAGGAGCTTTTTCCCAAGAATGAAAGCACTTTAGTATGATACTGGTGAACGGATATTAAACTGTGGCACGGGTTTTGTATATAAATAATAAATAAAACGATGAAATACGTACAGGAAATTATAAATGCGTATCTTTGTATTAAGTAACACCTTAGAATAAGGAAGGAGAATATTAAGTATGAATAATCAGTTTTCACAAAGAGTTTCTGACATTATCACTTACAGCAAGGAGGAAGCTAACCGGCTGAAGAATAGATATATCGGTCCGGAGCATCTTCTACTCGGCATGTTGCGAGACGGCGGAGGGAAAGCTATAGAAATATTGCAGAAACTGGATATAGACCTAAACAGGGTTAAGAAACGCCTGGAAGGTTTTTTAAAAGAGATTGAAGATGATAACTTGTTGCCCGATGCAGACATTCCATTGTCTCCGATGGCAGCTAAGATATTGAAAATGTGTATACTCGAGGCTCGTCTGCTGAAGAGTGCCACTGCTGATACTGAACATGTATTGCTGGCTATCTTGAAAGACGGTAATAATTTGGCCGCTACGGTATTGGAAGAAAATAATATAGATTATAAGTCAGTGTTCGAACAGCTTTCCATGAAAGCCAGCCCTAACGCAGGTATGGGATTTACGGAAGATGATGATGAGGAAGAAGATGAAATGAATATGTCTTCACGTTCTTCTCAAAGTGGTAGTTCACAGTCTTCTACGCAAACAGCGTCTAAGAAACCATCCAATGATACTCCGGTATTGGATAACTTTGGTATGGATATGACCCGGGCTGCGGAAGAAGGTAGACTGGATCCTGTGGTAGGTCGTGAACGTGAAATCGAGCGATTGGCTCAGATATTGAGCCGTCGTAAGAAGAATAATCCGGTATTGATAGGTGAGCCTGGTGTAGGTAAATCAGCTATTGTAGAGGGATTAGCATTACGTATTGTTCAGAAGAAAGTATCCCGTATTCTGTTTGATAAACGTGTGGTAATGCTTGATATGGCTTCTGTAGTAGCCGGAACCAAGTATCGCGGACAGTTTGAGGAGCGTATTCGTTCTATCATTAATGAGTTGCAGAAGAATCCGAACGTAATCTTGTTTATCGATGAGATTCACACCATTGTAGGCGCCGGTGCTGCTGCAGGTTCTATGGATGCGGCTAATATGTTGAAGCCTGCTTTGGCTCGCGGTGAAATACAGTGTATCGGCGCTACCACTCTTGATGAATACAGAAAGAATATCGAGAAAGACGGTGCTTTGGAGCGTCGTTTTCAAAAGGTTATAGTGGAACCCACTACATCGGAAGAGACTCTTCAGATACTGAAGAATATAAAAGAGAAGTACGAGGACCATCATAATGTGAGCTATACAGACGAAGCGTTAGAAGCATGTGTCAAGTTGTCAGAGCGTTATATAACCGACCGTAACTTTCCGGATAAGGCCATTGATGCTTTGGACGAAGCGGGTTCGCGTGTGCATCTGACGAATATCAATGTTCCCAAAGAGATTGAAGAACAGGAAAAGCTGATAGAGGATGCACGTGTGTTGAAGGCCGAAGCCGTAAAGTCGCAGAACTTTGAATTGGCTGCCAGCTATCGGGATAGAGAGAAAGAACTTTCCGCTCGTTTGGATGAAATGAAAGCGGAATGGGAAGCTCGTCTCAAAGACGACCGCCAGACTGTCGGTGAGGAAGAAATTGCCAATGTCATATCCATGATGTCCGGCGTTCCGGTACAACGTATGGCTCAGGCGGAAGGCCTTAAGCTTGCGGGCATGAAAGAAGACTTACAGGCAAAGGTTGTAGCTCAAGATGCTGCAATAGAGAAACTTACCAAAGCGATTCTACGTAGTCGTGTAGGCTTGAAAGACCCTAATCGTCCTATCGGAACGTTTATGTTCCTCGGCCCTACCGGTGTGGGCAAAACGCATTTGGCCAAACAATTGGCTAAATACATGTTCGGCTCCAGCGATGCGCTGATACGTATTGATATGAGTGAGTATATGGAAAAATATACGGTATCGCGTATGATTGGAGCGGCTCCGGGCTATATCGGTTATGAGGAAGGCGGACAGTTAACGGAGAAAGTACGTCGGAAGCCTTATTCCATAGTACTGTTGGATGAAATCGAGAAAGCTCATCCGGATGTGTTCAATATCTTGTTGCAGGTATTGGATGAAGGACGTCTTACTGACAATTATGGCAGAACGATTGACTTTAAAAATACAGTCATCATCATGACTTCAAATATCGGTACCCGCCAATTAAAGGAGTTCGGCCGTGGTGTAGGTTTTGCGGCACAGGCACGTACGGATGATAACGAGCACTCGCGCAGCGTGATTCAGAAAGCATTGAACAAAACCTTTGCTCCTGAGTTTCTGAACCGTCTGGATGAAATCATAACGTTTGACCAACTCTCATTGGATGCCATCACGAAGATTGTAGATATAGAATTGCGGGGCTTATATGAGCGTGTTGAAAATATTGGTTATAAGATGGTTGTGGATGATGAAGCCAAGAGATTCCTTGCTGCCAAAGGTTATGACGTGCAGTTCGGCGCCCGTCCATTGAAGCGTGCCATTCAGAATTATCTGGAAGACGGACTTTCGGAGTTGATTATATCTGCCGGATTACAGCCCGGTGATACGATTTGTGTCTCTGCCGATAAGGAAAAAGACGAGTTGAGTATAACCAAAGCGTAACAAGCTTTTATAATAAAACAGTCAAAATGTCAGTTCTTCGGGACTGGCATTTTTTTTGTGTTCAGTTTGCCAAAACAATAAAAATATAAATCTGAAAAATATAAACTTAGTATGCAAAAAGGAAATATTGGGGTAACTACAGAGAATATCTTCCCCGTTATCAAAAAGTTTTTGTACAGTGATCATGAAATCTTCCTTCGTGAGTTAGTTTCTAATGCCGTCGATGCTACACAGAAGCTTAAAACACTGGCTTCTATCGGTGAGTTTAAGGGTGAAGCCGGTGATTTGACAGTGCACGTGTCTTTGGGTAAGGATACGATTACCGTATCCGATCATGGTATCGGCTTGACAGCAGAAGAAATAGACAAATACATCAATCAGATTGCGTTTTCGGGAGCCAACGACTTCCTGGAGAAATATAAGAATGACGCCAATGCCATCATCGGTCATTTCGGACTTGGCTTTTACTCGGCTTTCATGGTTGCCAAGAAGGTTGAAATCATCACCAAATCCTATCAGGATGGCGCTAAAGCCGTAAAATGGACTTGTGACGGTAGTCCGGAATTTACAATCGAAGATACGGACAAGGCAGAACGCGGTACGGATATCGTTCTTTATATAGACGACGATTGCAAGGAATTCCTTGAAGAAGCGCGCATCTCTTCTCTTTTGAAGAAGTATTGCAGCTTCCTGCCTATTCCCGTTGCATTCGGCAAGAAGAAAGAATGGAAAGACGGCAAGCAGGTTGAAACAGCCGAAGATAATATCATTAACGACGCTAATCCGTTGTGGACGCTGAAACCCAGCGAATTGAAAGACGAGGATTACAAGAAGTTCTATCGCGACCTGTATCCGATGTCCGATGAACCTTTGTTCTGGATACACTTGAATGTGGATTATCCGTTCCATCTTACAGGTATCTTGTACTTCCCGAAGGTAAAGAGCAATATAGAGCTGAACAAGAACAAAATCCAACTTTATTGCAATCAGGTATATGTAACGGATTCCGTAGAGGGCATCGTACCGGACTTTTTGACATTGCTGCACGGCGTACTCGATTCACCGGATATTCCGTTGAACGTATCCCGCTCTTATCTGCAGAGTGACTCTAACGTTAAGAAAATCTCTACATATATTACGAAGAAAGTATCCGACCGTCTGCAATCCATATTCAAGAACGACCGCAAACAGTTTGAAGAGAAGTGGAACGATTTGAAAATCTTCATCAACTATGGAATGCTCACGCAAGAGGATTTCTATGATAGAGCAAAGGATTTCGCCCTTCTCTCCGATACAGACGGCAAGCATTATACTTTTGAAGAGTATAAGACCTTGATAAAGGATAATCAGACGGACAAGGACGGTAACCTGATTTATTTGTACGCCAACAACAAAGACGAGCAATACAGCTATATCGAGGCTGCCAAGAACAAGGGTTATAATGTACTGTTGATGGACGGCCAACTTGATGTTGCCATGGTAAGCATGCTGGAACAGAAGTTTGAGAAAGTACGTTTCACCCGTGTAGACAGTGATGTTGTTGACAACCTGATAGTGAAGGAAGACAAGAAAAGCGATGTTTTGGAAGCCGGTAAGCAGGAAGCTCTCTCTGTTATCTTCAAGAGCCAGCTGCCACAGATGGAAAAGACAGAGTTCAACGTGATGGCTCAGGCTTTGGGTGAAAACGCTTCACCGGTCATGATTACTCAAAGCGAGTACATGCGCCGTATGAAAGAAATGGCTAATATCCAAGCCGGAATGAGTTTCTATGGTGAAATGCCGGATATGTTCAATCTGGTATTGAATGCCGACCATAAGTTGGTAAAAGAGATTTTGGCTGATGAAGACAAGGAATGTGCGGCTGCCGTTGCTCCGATTCAAAAAGAAATGGACGATGTAAACAATCGTCGCAATGACCTGAAAAAGAAGCAGGAAGGCAAGAAAGATGAAGACATTCCTACGGCAGAAAAGGATGAAGTGAACGACTTGGACAAGAAATGGGAAGAATTGAAATCTCAGAAAGAAGGTCTGTTTGCCAACTATGCCGCCCAAAATAAAGTTGTCCGCCAGCTTATTGATTTGGCGTTGCTTCAAAACGGCATGCTGAAGGGTGAAGCTCTGAACAACTTTGTCAAGAGAAGTATTGACTTGATTAAATAAGCCCCTTTAGATTTCTATTATATAGGGCATTGCAACTCGCATGAGTTGTAATGCCCTTTTTTTGTTTGTTTTTTCGTAATGAATATGTTTTTTTTCCGTTGGATACGAGGTTTTTGGAAACTATTGTTTATATTTGAACATTGAATAAATTAGTATATTTCACTCGAAACTGCATTCATGAAAAGATTTCTTTTGTTTTTATCAGTCTGTTTATTGCTTCTGCCGCTTGCGCAAGCCCAGAAAGTAGGACTTGTTTTGAGTGGCGGCGGTGCAAAGGGAATGACGCATATCGGTATCATCCGCGCTTTGGAGGAAAATAATATCCCTATCGACTACATTACCGGTACTTCTATGGGAGCTATCATCGGTTCGCTATATGCTATGGGATATTCCCCTGACGATATGGAGGCTTTGTTGCGTTCCGAAGACTTCAAACGCTGGTATTCGGGTCAGGTAGAGCCTAAATACGGATACTATTTTAAGCAGAACCGGCCGACTCCGGAGTTTTTCAATATCCGTTTCTCTTTTAAGGATTCGTTGCACATCAAGCCTCAGATACTTCCTACAAGCATGGTAAATCCCATCCAGATGAATCTGGTCTTTGTGGAACTGTTCGCACGCGCTACGGCAGCGTGCAACGGTGATTTCAATCGATTGTTCGTGCCTTTCCGATGTATCGCTTCCGATGTATATAATAAAAGGCCGCTGATTATGCGTAAAGGAGACTTGGGAGATGCGGTGCGTGCCTCCATGAGTTTTCCGTTTGTTTTCAAGCCGATAGAGATTGATAGCGTTTTGGCTTATGACGGTGGTATTTATAATAATTTCCCGACAGACATTATGCGTGAGGACTTCCGGCCGGGAGTCATTATAGGCAGTGTGGTAGCCGCTAATCCCAGTAAACCGAAAGAGAATGATTTGATGAGCCAGCTTGAAAACATGATTATGCAGAAGACGGATTATACCCTTCCGGATTCTTTAGGTATTATTATGACGTTCAAGTACGATGATGTGAGTCTTCTGGATTTTGACCGTCTGCAGGAGTTGCACGATATCGGCTACAACCGGACTATAAGTTTGATGGACTCCATAAAAGGCCGTATTCATCGGAGGGTCAATGCTGAGAATGTGCGTTTAAGGCGTCTGGTGTATCGAAGCAATTTGCCTCAATTCCGCTTCAGGGACATCTATATAGAAGGAGCGAACCCGCAGCAGCAGGCGTATATCAAGAAAGAATTTCATGATGAAGACCACGAAGTGTTTACATACGAGGATTTAAAACGTGGTTATTTCCGTTTGCTATCCGATAATATGATTTCGGAGATTATCCCGCATGCGGTTTATGATACTGAAAGTGACCTGTATTCACTGCATCTGAAAGTGAAGATGGAAGATAATTTCTCTGTACGGATGGGGGGAAGTGTTTCGACCACCAGTTCCAACCAGATTTATTTAGGGTTAGGCTATCAGAACTTGAATTATTATTCCAAAGAAATCACTCTCGACGGGCAGATTGGCAAGGTGTATAATAATGCGCAACTTATGGCTAAAATAGACCTTCCTACCCGTATTCCGACTTCCTATCGCCTTATCGCTTCTTTAAGTACATTCGATTATTATAAGAAAGACAAGCTTTTCTCTAAAAACGATAAACCCTCGTTCAATTCTAAAGACGAGCGTTTTGTAAAGTTGATGGTAGCCTTGCCTTTTTTGGCTAATAAACGGGCGGAAATAAGTATCGGATACGGAAAGTTGCAAGATAATTACTTTCAATCCAGCGTAATCAATTTCGATAAGGACCGTTCGGATAAGAGCACTTATAATCTTTTGGGAGGGGCTATCGGATTTTATGGGAGTACGTTGAATGCGCGACAGTATGCTACGAAAGGGTATTTTGAAAAGCTGGTGGCACAGGTCTTTAGCGGGAAAGAAAGATTCATACCGGGAAATCCGACAGAGACGAGCGTTACAACTAAAGACCGGCAGTCTTGGTTGCAAATCTCTTATATGAAGTATGCCTATCATACTATGAGCCCCAAGTTTACTTTGGGGTGGATGGCGGAAATGCTGTATTCATCGAAGAATTTTTCGGAGAATTATACGGCAACAATGTTGCAGGCGGCGGATTTTTCTCCTACTCCTCATAGTAAGTTGATGTATAATGAGGCATTCCGGGCTAATCAATTTTTGGCGGCGGGAGTTAAACCTATATTTGTTCTCAATGATATGTTCCAGTTCCGTTCTGAATTTTATGGTTTCATGCCGATATTTCCTATCAAAAAGAATGCTTTGAACAAGGCTTATTATGGAAAAGCGTTCTCGCGCTTTGAATATATGGGAGAAATTTCTGTGATATGCCAATTGCCTTTTGGGGCAATCTCTGCATATGTAAATCATTATAGCTCACCGAAAAAGGAGTGGAATGTGGGATTGACACTCGGTTGGCAGCTGTTTAATTACCGGTTTATCGAGTAATTTTCTTCAAAAAAAGTTTGCGTATCGCTTGTTAATTCGGAAAAAGTACGTATCTTTGCACCCGTTAAACAAAAAGGCCGCGTAGCTCAACTGAATAGAGTAGCTGACTACGGATCAGCCGGTTACAGGTTTGAATCCTGTCGCGGTCACAAGTTTTCATAATTTTTTTAAGGGTCGCGTAGCTCAACTGAATAGAGTAGCTGACTACGGATCAGCCGGTTACAGGTTTGAATCCTGTCGCGATCACAAGAAGCCTCTGCAATATAGTTGTAGAGGTTTTTTGTTTGTGTTTATAGACGTTGTATATTCTCCGACATACGAGCGCTGAATTTTTAATCTACATGGAAAGAATTTTATCATCGTATGAAAAATAAATATGATGTATATCAAACCGTATTTTGATATATATCATATCAATCCACAATAATATAGCGAGTATGACCTGTTCTTGCAATAAAAAAGCCCCGTATTTCTATACGAGGCTTCTTATAGTTTAATAAGGCTTGTTTCAGCATTTGATATTCAATTCGTTTAATATCTTGCGCATAGCTTCAAAAGTCGTGATTCTGGTAGGTACTAGCGGCAAGCGAAGCTTATTCTCAATCATTCCCATCGCATTCAGCATGGCTTTTACTCCGGCAGGATTACCGTCAACAAAAAGCAATTTGAATAATTCCGCAAATTTGTGGTGTATGGTCAGCGCATTTTGATAATCTCCTTGCAATGCCAGACGTACCATGCGGCTAAATTCGCGCGGAAAGGCATTTCCAATGACCGAAATGATACCAACTGCTCCTAAGGTAATCAAAGGGAAGGTGATGCCGTCATCGCCCGAAATAACGTCAAAATTAGCAGGTTTGTTTTTTATAATGTCATCCATCTGGCTGATATCGCCTGATGCTTCTTTAATTGCGATTACGTTCTTAAAATCGCGTGCGATACGCAGGGTGGTTTCGGCTTTCATATTTACGCCCGTACGCCCCGGTACATTATAAAGCACAATCGGAAGGTCGGTAGCCTCGGAAATTGCTTTATAGTGCTGGTAAATTCCCTCTTGAGAAGGTTTATTATAATATGGAACGACAGAAAGAATGGCATCTACTCCTGTAAAATCGTCATTCTTCAGAGTGTCTACTATAGCGCGAGTATTATTTCCGCCTACTCCAAGCAGAATAGGTATTTTCCCATTCACACGCTCGATAACCATCTTCTTGATTTTCTTTTTTTCCTCTTCAGTCAGTGTCGGAGTTTCTGCCGTAGTGCCAAGCACGCATAAAAAATCAGTGTTGTTTTGAAGCTGATAGTCTACTAAACGCATCAATGCATCGTAATCAACGCTTTCATCCTCTTTAAATGGAGTAATCAGCGCTACCCCCATTCCTTTCAATCTAGTCTGTATCATGAGTATTA
>ENA-ORRZ01000701-ORRZ01000701.1-human-gut-metagenome-genome-assembly--contig:-NODE-701-length-28380-cov-3.639365_pt1 | contig 28380 bp, 26 predicted proteins | sample MGYA00242185_ERZ509152 | MGnify/ENA primary metagenome ERZ509152 (study PRJEB26280, sample SAMEA2338668) | human gut metagenome | biome: human gut; feature: human-associated habitat; material: faeces... | reverse complement strand
CAGCCGCGTCGATGGCCACATCGGTTCCGGCTCCGATGGCAATTCCCATATCAGCCCTTGTAAGAGCGGGAGCATCGTTGATCCCGTCGCCTACCATGCAGGTTTTGCCCTTTTTCTTTAAGGTGCGAATCACACTTTCCTTCCCTTCGGGGAGAACGCCTGCGATTACCTCGTCCACTCCGGCCTGGCGGCCAATGGCTCTGGCTGTCCGCTCATTGTCTCCTGTGAGCATTACCACATGGATTCCCATGTTTTTAAGCTCCTTGATTGCCTGTGGGCTGTCCTCCTTGATGGTGTCTGCCACGGCAATGATACCTGCAGGACGATCATTTTCCGTAAAGAGAAGCGGTGTTTTGCCCTCCTCAGCCAGCGCTTCGGCCTGCTTTTTCATATTTTGTGAAATGGGCGTACGGCTGCTGATAAAGGAAAGGCTTCCTCCGGTAAGTACATGGTGATCTCTGGTGCGGACAGCAGAAAGCCCGTTTCCGGGAAGTGCCTTAAAGTCTGTTACAGCCTCAGGCTCCATCTGGTTTTCTTCGGCCCGCTTTAACACGGCTTTTGCCAGAGGATGTTCGCTTTTGGCCTCCAGGGCGTGAGCCAGGGAAAGAAGAGAGCCGTCTGTATAGCCGTCTGCGGGAACGATATCCGTTACCTTTGGCTGTCCCTCTGTGATGGTGCCTGTCTTATCCAGGGCAATGATCTGCATCTTTCCTGTTTCTTCCAGAGAAACAGCCGTTTTAAAGAGAATTCCGTTTTTGGCGCCCATTCCGTTTCCGACCATAATGGCTACGGGGGTTGCAAGTCCCAGTGCACAGGGGCAGCTGATGACAAGTACAGAGATTCCTCTTGCCAGTGCAAAACCCAGACCTTGGCCTGCAAGGAGCCATACGATCGTGGTAATAATGGAAACAGTGATAACTGCCGGAACAAAAATGCCGGATACCCGGTCTGCTGCCTTGGCAATGGGAGCTTTGGTGGCAGCAGCATCGCTTACCATCTGTATGATCTGGGAGAGGGTGGTATCTTCTCCTACCCGTGTGGCCTGGCAGCGTAAAAAGCCAGACTGGTTGGAGGTAGCGGCAGATACCCGGTCACCCTGTGATTTGTCAACAGGGATGCTTTCTCCTGTAAGAGCAGATTCGTTTACTGCGCTGTTTCCTTCTAATACAATACCATCTACGGGTATATTTTCTCCGGGACGTACAACGAAAATATCCCCGATTTGTACCTGGTCGATGGAGACTTCTGTCTCAGCTCCGTTTTTTATAAGCGTGGCCGTCTTGGGAGCCAGTTTCATAAGGCCTTTTAGGGCGTCGGTGGTGCGCCCCTTGGAGCGTGCCTCCAGCATCTTGCCTACGGTGATCAGGGTGACGATCATAGCGGCGGACTCAAAATAAAATTCATGCATATAGGTCATGACGCCGTCCATATCGCCCTGAAGCTGTGCTCCGGTCATGGCAAAAAGGGCATAGGTGCTGTAAACAAAAGCGGCTGTGGAGCCTAAGGCTACCAGGGTATCCATGTTGGGAGAGCCGTGAAACAGGCTTTTAAAGCCGTTGATAAAAAATTTCTGGTTGATTACCATTACAATTCCTGTAAGAAGAAGCTGCAAAATCCCTACTGCAACGTGATTATCTGCAAAAAATGGGGGCACCGGCCAGCCCCACATCATATGGCCCATGGAAAAATACATGAGGACAATGAGAAAGCCTGCGGAACAGAGCAGCCTTTTTTTCAGTATGGGAGTTTCATGGTCAGCCAGCATATCTTCGTTTTCAGATGTCCGGGCAGAAGCATGGTCCGATACGCCCTTTTCAGATGCGCCGTAGCCTGCCTGTTCTACCGCGGCTATGACAGCCTCCGGATCTGCGTCTCCTTCTACGCCCATGGAATTTGTCAAAAGGCTCACGGAACAGGATGTAACGCCGGGAACGTGATTCACGGCTTTTTCCACCCGGGCGCTGCAGGCCGCGCAGCTCATACCGGTTACGGAATATTGTTTCATAAGCATCAATGCCTCCTTTATTTCATCAGTTTCTGCAGGGTATTCATCAGCTCGTCGATTACCTGATCGTTTCCTTCCCTGATATCATTTGCAACGCAGGTGTGGATATGGCTGGAAAGAAGGGTGCGGCTGAAGCTGTTGAGGGCAGCGGTAACAGCGGCTGTCTGTATCAGTATATCCGGGCAGTAGGCATTTTTTTCAACCATGCTTTTGATGCCGCGCACCTGTCCTTCGATCCGGTTTAAGCGATGTATAAGATCTTTATATTCTTTTTCGGAACGCTCTTTTGTCTTATGGCAGCTGCATGCTGCTGGATTTTTTTCTTCCATATAAGTCCTCCTGTCTGATACGAGAGTGAGATGAGAATATACCCTGGTGGGGTATACTGGCATTATATACCCTGATGGGGTATGTTGCAAGAGGAATATTAAAAAATATAACAAAAGCTGTCGTTCCTCTTACGATTTTCTCAGGGACATTGAGAGGAAAGAAAAAATATGATATGTTGGGATCAATTTGCAGTTTGGACCATTTTACGGTATAATGGACTCCTATTTAATGAAAGGAGGACACGTCTGCCCATGGCATCATTTACGAAATTTGCAATCTTGAAAGTGTTCGGGGATCTGGCAGCTTCCAGACCGGTAGATAAAATTACGGTAAAGGATATTACAGATCAGTGCGGTATTTCCAGAAATACGTTTTATTATCATTATCAGGATATTTATCAGGTGCTCAAAGCCTATGTCCAGTATTTGGCCGAGCATGTGATCGAACTGATGGCAGAGGATGAGGGGGAGAATGGTAAGGCAGGCTTAAAGGGAATCCGGTATCTGGAGGCGAACAGAGAGCTTTTATGCAATCTGTATCGTTCCGCTGCCAACGAGGAGGTCAGAAGCTGCTTACAGTCTGCCAGCCAGATTATGTTTGACCGTCTTATTGAAAGCGTATCTCAGGGAATGGAGGTACAGGCAGAGGATAAAAAGATACTCAGCGCGGTGTGCCAGTATACGGTTCGGGGGATCATGACCAGCTGGATGGAAGAGGATGGAACACTGAACGGGGAAACGCTGGAGCAGGCTGTAGTCCGTCTGGACTATTTATTTAAAGGCACCATAAGAGAAGCGCTGATGCGGAGCGCGTCCAGAGAACAAAAACTGCTGCTGCCGGAAAGCAAAATTTTGTAAAGCTATTCAGATGTAAAATGTGAAATAAAAGTGAAAAATAGTACATTCATAGGTCAAATGCACAAATTTTGTGCATTTGATTTTATTTTGCATATTGTCAATTAGACAAAAGTCCATATAATGATTAATGGTAAAGGAGATGAAAAAAATGCCCACAGAGAAATTCATGAATCTGGGTGATTACAAGAAACAGGCAATCCTGGATGCAATGCGCGCAGAATTCATGACTACGCCTTACTCGGAGATCCGGATCAGCAGCCTGATCAAGCGGGCAGGCATATCCAGAGCCAGTTTTTATCTGTATTTCCAGAGCAAAGAGGATCTGTTTACCTGTATGATGCATCAGCTGAGAGAACGATTGGTGCAGGGGCTTATAGAAGCCTTTCAGGAACAGAAAAGCTCGTTTGACGCGTCCATGAGCCGTCTGGTAAACCGCATCATGGAGGATGAAATCTACAGAGACTGCTGGGAGTTCTGCAAGCGGGTGATGGAGGATGGGACCTGCAGAGAGGTGGCAGCCTGCGCAGAGCGGGAATATGACAGAGAAAACCTGCGGGAAAAGACAGAAACGAAATGTTATGAGGCCATGGATCATTCCGGATATCCAGGGCTTGATACGGAAAAGCTGCGGTATGCCATCGGCATGGGGATGCTGGTGATCCTCAGGATATCCATGCTGTATCTGGACCATGCGACAGATCCGAAAAGGCTAAAGGAGATGGCAGCCAGACAGTTTGCCATACTTGACAGAGGAATCCGGGATTAAAATCGTGCATAAAAGAAAGGAAGGCAGAAAAAATGAAAAAAAGCAGCAAAAGACTGATCGCAGGAGCGGTAGTCCTTTTAGTGGCAGCAGGGTTTGTATTTAAACTGGTGTCCGGCAAAGAGGAGGCGCCGCAGTATGAAACACGTCCTACGGTAGCCATACAGACACCTGTAACAGGCGATATTACACTTTATACGGAGCTTACAGGAACGGTAGAGCCTGTATCCAGAGCCGTTGTCATGCCTAAGATCAGCGGTGAGATATTAGAGGTAAATTTCCAGGCAGGCGATACAGTGCAGGCCGGTCAGGTGCTGTGTAAAATTGATTCCGATGCATTAAGGACCATGGAGCTTCAGATGCAGTCCGCATCCGTAGCCGCAGATGCGGCAGCCAGAGAACTGGCACGTCTGCAGCCCTTGTTTGACGGCGGCTTTGTTTCACAGCAGCAGTTCCAGCAGGCTCAGGATTCGGCGACCAGCGCCCGTCTGGCCTATGAAACGGCAAAGACCCAGTATGATCTTCAGTTGGAATATACCACAGTGACCGCTCCTATCAGCGGTGTGATCGAGAGCAGAGGAATCGAGCTCCATGATCACGTAAGTCCGTCTGCGCCCATCTGTGTGATCTCCGGCGGCGGCCAGCTTCAGGTCAATTTCGGAGTAACCGAGAAGGTAATGAAAAATATGAATGTAGGCGATGCCTTGACAATAGAAAAGAACGGAAGCGCCTATGAGGGAAGTCTGACTGAAATAGGAGCCATGGTAAATGCCTCCGGCTTATACGATGCCAAGGCAGCTGTCAGCCAGGGAGCCAGCCTGACAAACGGCGCTAAGGTGAAGCTGACCGTTGTAATGGATCGTGCAGAAGGCGCGATGACGGTTCCTGTAGATGCAGTTAATTATGATGATGGTCAGGCTTTTGTATACTGCTATGAAGACGGCGCTGCTAAAAAGGTAATGGTAGAGGCCGGTATCTATGATTCACAGAATATGGAAATTATTTCCGGACTGGAAGCAGACAGCCAGGTGATCGTAACCTGGAGCAATGAGCTGGTAGACGGTCAGCAGGTGCTTTTAGATGACGGACAGAAAGAAGAGAGCAGCGAAGGAAATGCGGATCAGGAAACACCTGCCGCAGAGTCAGAGAAAGCAGGTGAATAAGGAATGGTTAATATTACTAAATTTGCGGTACGCAAGCCTGTAACCATTATCATGTGCCTGATCACCATTGCATATTTCGGTCTTCAGGCCCTGATGGGGACAAAGGTAGAGCTGACGCCGGAGATGGAGCTTCCGGTTCTGCTGATTAGTACCGTATATGCGGGCGCTACCCCAGAGGATATCAATGACCTTGTAACAACCAAACAGGAAGATGCGATCACTTCTCTGGACGGCGTTAAAAATGTATACAGCTTTTCTCAGGAAAATGTTTCCATCATCATGGTGGAGTATGAGTTCGGAACCAATATTGATACCGCATACATCAACCTGAAAAAAGCCATTGACGGAACTAAGCGGGATATGCCGGAAGATGTGGAAGATCCCAATATCCTTGAAATGGATATGAATGCCTCTCCTGTTATGACTCTTGCAGTCGGCGGACAGGTAGACGGAAACCTTTATACATATGTAGAGAACAACGTACAGCCGGAGCTGGAAAAATTAAGCTCAGTCGGTGAAGTTTCTCTTGCCGGCGGACAGAAGGAATACGTAAGCGTTTGTCTGGATCCGGAAAAGATGGCTCAGTATAATTTAAGCCTTTCTACCGTGGGCCAGCTGGTAGGTGCAGCGGATTTTGCCGTTCCTGCTGGTGATGTAAATGTAGGAAAGCAGGAATTAAATGTTAGTGCGGGCAACGATTATGATGATGTGGAAAGCCTGAATCATATTGCGATCCCTCTGGCGGACGGCAATGTAATCCATCTGTCCGATATTGCAACCGTTTCCCAGACACTGGAAGAAGAAAATTCCATCGGCCGTTATAATGGAAAGGACGTTGTATCCATTGCCATTAAAAAGCAGCAGAGTTCAACGGCCATTGATGTATCAAAGCAGGTAACAAAGCAGATTGAAAAGCTGAAGGCAGCCAATCCGGGACTGGAATTTACGATCGTAAATGATTCCAGCGATATGATCAACGAGTCCATCGTCAACGTATACCAGACCATGTTCATGGCTATTATCCTGTCCATGTTTATCCTGTGGCTGTTCTACGGAGACCTGCGTGCTTCCGTTATCGTTGGTACGTCTATTCCTATTTCCATCATGCTGACTTTGATCGCCATGAGCTTTATGGGATTCTCACTGAACGTTATTTCATTGACTTCCCTGGTTCTGGGCGTAGGTATGATGGTAGATAACTCCATCAACGTACTGGACGGATGTTTCCGTGCAAAGGAAAAGATGAACTTCTATGATGCGGCCATTGAAGGAAGCCGTGTTATGATCAATTCCATCATCGGCGGTACAGCAACCACCTGCGTTGTATTTATCCCTCTGTCCCTGTTGAGCGGTATGTCCGGACAGCTGTTTAAACAGCTCGGATTTACCATCGTATTCAGCTTGATTGCATCTTTATTCTCTGCAGTTACCATCGTGCCTCTGTGCTATTATCAGTGGCATCCGGTAGAGAAAGAAAAGGCTCCTGTAGCGGGCTTTATCCGCGGCTGTCAGGAGTGGTACCGTGCGCATATGCCTTCCATCATTCCAAAGACAGGTATGATCATCGGCGGAAGCCTTCTGCTTTTGGTCGCTTCCTTCGGCCTTGCTTCCCAGCTTAGAATGGAGTTAATGGTAGCGGTAGACGAAGGTATTGTTGATATGGAGATCAAGACAAAGCCGGGCCTTTCCATTGCTGCGGTAAATGAAGCGGTAGCTGAGGTAGAGCAGCTGGTAGCGCAGGATGAGGATGTAGACCATTATCTTTTGACCTACGGAGCCAGTGGTCTGAGCATGGGAGGAAGCGGCGTTTCCCTGAGTGCGTATTTAAAGGATGACCGCAAGCTTTCCACAGATGAAGTGATTGATAAATGGACCAGAGAGATCGAAGATTACACGGATGTATCGGTTACTCTGGAACAGGGAAGTACCAGCGGTTCTTCCAGCAGCAGTACAAACGAGATTGAGGTAGACTTACAGAGTACAGATTATGACGCATTAAAACAGGCGTCAAATGAGCTGGTAACAGAGCTTAGAAAACGCGATGATGTTATGCAGGTGCATTCATCCATTGAAAATGCGGCGCCTATTATTAAGGTAAAGGTAGACCCGGTTGCAGCCCAGGCAGAAGGTCTTACCCCCGCATCCATCGGTTCCATGCTTTACAGCAACTTAAGCGGTATAGAGGCAGCTACGATGAGAGTCAACGGCGAGGACATTGACGTAATTGTAGAGTTTGCTCCGAACCGGTATGATTCCATTGAAAAGGTTCAGGGAATGATGATCCCAACAGCCACAGGAACGGTCCTTCCGCTGGAAGATCTGGCAGACATTGTGTATGAGGACAGCCCGCAGCAGATTTCACGTAAATCCAAGCAGTATCAGGTATCCATCACCATGCAGCCCCAGTCCGGTCTTAAGGATGAGGCAAAGGCAGCTGTCAATGAATTTGTGCGTAACTGGACCATGCCGGAAGGCGTGGAAATGGCTGCCAATGCAGCAGACGAAAGCATGATCGAAGAGATGACCGCTCTGGGAAGTGCGCTGATTACCGGTATTTTCCTGGTATTCGTAGTAATGGCAATCCAGTTTGAGTCTCCAAAGTTCTCACTTATGATCATGACAACGATCCCGTTCGCTCTGATCGGTTCCTTTGGACTGCTGTTTATCGCAGACAGCCCTATCAGTATGGTATCCATGCTGGGCTTCCTGATGTTAGTTGGTACGGTTGTAAACAATGGTATTCTGTATGTAGATACAGTCAACCAGCTTCTTCTGGAAATGCCTCTGGATAAGGCTCTGGTAGAGGCGGGAGCGATCCGTATGCGCCCGATCATGATGACAACCGGAACAACGGTTATTTCCATGCTCCCCAATGCGTTTGCTTATGGTAAGTCCGGTGCCATGATGCAGGGTCTTGCTCTTGTAAATGTAGGCGGTCTGATCGCAGCTACGATCCTGACTCTGGTTCTTCTTCCTACCTATTACAGACTGGTTCACAATATGGGAAGAAAGGCCATGGGAGAAGGCGGACTGGAGATCGCAGACTGATCGAGCCATCACTGGCTTTTAAAGTGAAATTGAAAAAAGAAACAGTAAAATAAAACCGGCCGCTCCGGCGCTGCCCGATATGATTCGGGGGCGCGGGAGCGGCCGGTTTTTATGGATGCTGTTGTCCGACGGTATGTGCGTGAGAAGAGGAGGCTTGCCTGATCTGCCGGCAGCTTTCCCTTTCAATCAGATAATGCGGCACAATAATTTTTGTAGCCAGGAGATTTGGGTTTTCGATATGATTAATCATCTGGGAGGCTGCTTCTATGCCCAGCTGGCAGGAATTGATATCAATGGAAGTCAGCTGGGGAGCGGTCAGACGTGCAAAAAGGGAATTGTTGAAGGAAATAATGGAAAGGTCTTCTGGAATTGAAATGCCCTTTTCAATACATACGCGCTCTAAGGCAACGGCCAGAATATCATCGCTTACTACGATAGCGGTAGGGCGGTCATTCAGATTCAGAAGGTTCTGGATGGCTGCCGTGCCCTCAGGTGAAAACGCAGAGGCCTCAATACAGTATTCCGGGCGGAAGGGAAGGCTGTGGCGGGAGAGGGCAAGCTGATAACCGGATCTTCGGTCTGCGGAGAACATCAGGGAATTATCTGCGCCGAGATAGGCGATTTTTTGATGGCCCAGCCGGTAAAGGTATTCTGTGGCTTCCTGGCCGGCCAACAGGTTATCGTTGTCAATATAGATAGTCTGGTTGGCAAACTGATAGGCTTTTCCTATGAGCACATAGAGAAGGCCTTCGTTGTAGAGGTAATCAATTACAGGATCTTTTTGTTTGGAATACAGTACAATAAAGCCGTCGGCCTGCCCGCTGCGTGTCATGGAGCGGACAGCCTGCAAAACTTCTTCTTCATCCTGACCCGTTACTACAGTGTTGATGTACTGGCGCTGGTTGCAGAACTGGCTGATTCCGCGGATAGCCTCCAGATAGAAAGAATTTTCATAAACCTCTCTGGCAGATACAGGGAGAATTATGCCGATGGTCCGGGTATTCTGGGAAGCCAGGTTGCTGGCCTGAAAATTGGGTTCATATCCCAGCTGGGCCATGGCCTTGCGTACTTTGTTTTTTGTTTCATCACTGATGGATGGATTGTTTTTGCAGGTTCTGGAAACGGTGGATGGAGATACGCCTGCCAGCGCGGCCACATCCTTGATAGTTACAGCCATGGAAAAACCCCCGTGTTTTTATTGTATAATACCATTAGGGAGCGGGTAAAGTCAATGCAAATGATATGCAATTTGATGCAAAATAATGCAAATAAAAGAAAGACAGGATCAGAAGGAATGCTTATGGGGATTTTGCATAAAAACAGAGCTGTGTCTTTGTGACAAACGTAGAAAAAATAAAAACGGTAAAAATATCCTTGCAAATCAGCTCCGAGAGGACTATATTTAATGCAAGCGGTTGCATAAAATAATGCAAAATATACATGCAAACATGAAAGGGTTATACATAAAATTTGTAAAAAACAGGAGAATACAAAAGGTGTGACCGGAGAGAGTTGTGCAAATGTAATGCAAATAAATTTGGTGCAGGCGCGGTGTGAATTCAGATAAAAGAAAACAAGGGGGAATTACACAATGGAATGTAAGAACAGGAAGCTTACAGGTAAGATTAATTTTGATTTTCTCCAGAAGCTGGGAAAGGTTCTAATGACCGTCATTGCAGTTATGCCGGCTGCAGGCCTTATGATCAGTCTGGGAAAGCTGGTACAGATGGCCGGCGGCGGGCTAGGCATTGTGATGACCATAGGAAGCACCATGGAAAACATCGGCTGGGCTGTCATCAATAACCTGCATATTTTATTTGCGGCAGCCATCGGAGGCTCGTGGGCCAAGGACAGGGCAGGAGGGGCATTTGCAGCACTGATCTCATTTATTCTGATTAATCAGATTACAGGCTCCATTTTCGGCGTCACTTCGGCAATGCTGAATGACCCGGAGGCAGTGGCACATACACTGTTTGGACAGGAAATTCTTGTAAAAGGATATTTCACCTCTGTTCTTGGAGCGCCTGCTTTAAATATGGGGGTATTTGTAGGAATTATTTCGGGTTTTGCAGGCGGTATTATTTACAACAAGTATTATAATTACAGGAAGCTTCCGGATGCACTGGCATTTTTTAATGGAAAGCGTTTTGTTCCCATGGTATGCATTGCATGGTCGGTGATTATTTCTCTGGCACTTGCTTTTGTATGGCCGGTAGTTCAGTCAGGAATTAACGCTTTTGGAGTATGGATTGCCAATTCCTCTTCTGCTTCTCCGGTGCTGGCTCCTTTTATCTATGGAACACTGGAACGTCTGCTGCTGCCCTTTGGCCTGCATCATATGCTGACGATTCCCATGAATTACACTTCTTTTGGCGGAACTTATACCATTGCGACAGGCGTAAATGCAGGAATGCAGGTGTTCGGACAAGATCCTCTCTGGCTTGCATGGGTAACGGATCTGATTAATTTTAAAGATGCGGGAGATATGGCTTCCTATGCTGGTCTTTTGAATACAGTGACTCCGGCCCGGTTTAAGGTAGGGCAGATGATTGGCGCTACAGGGCTTTTGCTGGGAATCGCCCTTGCTATGTACCGCAGGGTAGAACCTGACAGGAAGCGAAATTACCGCTCTATGTTTTATTCTACGGTACTGGCCGTATTTCTTACAGGCGTTACAGAGCCTCTGGAATTTATGTTCATGTTCTGCGCCCTGCCGTTATATGTGGTTTACGCAGTTCTTCAGGGCTGCGCTTTCGCAATGGCAGGCATCATTGACCTGCGGCTCCATTCCTTTGGAAATCTGGAGTTTATCACACGGATTCCCATGTCTTTAAAAGCCGGTCTCGGCGGGGATCTGATCCATTTTGTAATCTGCGTCATTGTATTTTTTGCAGTTGGCTATATTACTGCTTATTATATGATTGGGCGGCTTCGTTTTGCAACCCCGGGACGTCTGGGAAATTATACGGATGAGGGGGGTGAGGAAGAGAATCCTCCTTTCAAAACAGAGGAGGGTGCGGCTTGCAGTACAGGCGCAGATTCACAGGCAGAGCGTATTATTTCCCTTTTGGGAGGGCGGGAAAATATTATTCTGGTAGATGCCTGTATGACAAGGCTGAGGGTGACTGTAAAGGATCTGTCTCTGGTGGCAGAGCTTCCGGCATGGAAGGCAGAGGGGGCTTTGGGGCTGATCCGCAGGGATAATGGCATTCAGGCGGTTTATGGACCAAGGGCAGATGTGCTTAAATCAGATATTAATGACATATTGTAATAGGAAAGAGGTGGGGCGGGATGAAATTACTGACGCTCAATACACATAGTCTGCTTGAGCCGGATCAAGAGAAAAAAACAGAAGAATTTGCCGGACTGATTGCCGCAGAAAGGCCGGAGATCTTTGCCCTTCAGGAGGTGAACCAGCTGGCAGAAGAGGAGGCGCTTTCAGATCAGGGCCTAAAAGGTTTTGTCCGATGCAAGGATTTTTCCGGGGCAGTCCGCAAAGGAAATTATGCGGCTGCACTGGCAGTCTGCCTGAACCGGCTGGGCCTGTCGTACAACTGGACCTGGATTGGCGTGAAGCTGGGCTACGGCCGGTATGATGAAGGGCTGGCCCTTTTTAGCCTCAGTCCTGTTTTGGAAACGGACTCCTTTTTTATCAGCCGGACACGGGAATATGCCAACTGGAAGACAAGAAAGATTTTGGGAATCCGCACGGAGGCTCATGGTGACAGCTGGTTTTACACGGTGCATATGGGCTGGTGGGATGATAAAGAGGAGCCGTTTCAGGCGCAGATGGACCGCCTGAATCATGTACTGAAAAAAACGGGAAAAGCAGACAGGCAGGTATGGCTGCTGGGAGATTTTAACAGTCCGGCAGACCGGTTGGACCAGGGCTACGGATATGTATGCCGAAATGGCTGGCAGGACAGCTATTGTATGGCAAAGGAGAGAGATGACGGTATTACGGCAGGCTGTTTTATCGACGGTTGGAGAAACAGGGAAGAGGCTGCTGCCGGAATACAGGATATTCAGGGAATGCGTCTGGACTATCTGTTTTCCAGACAACAGGTTCCGGTGGCTTACAGCCGGGTTGTCTGTAATGGACTCAATGGCCCTGTGGTATCAGATCACCGGGGCGTGATGATAGAAACGGAGGAAGATAAAGGATGAAACGATCAGCAGGAATATTGCTGCCAGTGACCAGTCTGCCGTCTGAGTACGGCATAGGCTGTTTTTCAAAGAGCGCATATGAGTTTGTGGACTGGCTGAAGGCTGCGGGACAGAGCTTTTGGCAGATTCTTCCTCTGGGACCTACCAGTTATGGAGATTCCCCCTATCAGTCCTTTTCTACCTTTGCGGGAAATCCATATTTTATCAGTCTGGAGGATCTGGTTGAGGAAGGCGTGCTGACGGAAAAGGAGTGCGGCAGGGCAGATTTTGGAACTGATCCATCCGGTGTAGATTATGATAAAATATACAAAGGCCGTTACAGCCTGCTGAGAAAAGCCTATGAACGCAGCCGTATCGGTGAAAATGAAGCCTACAGGCGTTTTGTGGAGGAAAACAGCTGGTGGCTTTCCGATTACAGCCTCTTTATGGCTGTAAAGGACCGCTTTGGAGGGATTCCGTGGACAGAGTGGGCAGAGGATATCCGCCTCCGTTGGAGCAATGCCATGGACTATTATCGCAGAGAGCTGTATTTTGATATTGAATTTCAGCAGTATATGCAGTATAAGTTTTATGAACAGTGGATGAAGCTGAAGGCTTATGCGAATAAAAACGGGATTCGCCTGATCGGAGATATTCCGATCTATGTTGCCATGGACAGTGCTGATACCTGGGCGCATCCGGAACTTTTTCAGCTGGATCGGGAGAACCGGCCCACGGCAGTGGCAGGATGTCCACCGGATGGTTTTTCTGCCTCAGGACAGCTCTGGGGCAATCCTCTGTATCGTTGGGAATACCATAAGAATACAGGCTATGAATGGTGGATTTCCCGGCTGAGTTACGTTTTCCGCCTGTATGATGTGGTTCGGATCGACCATTTCAGAGGCTTTGACGAATATTTTTCTATTCCGGCCAACGCTGAAACAGCCGTATCCGGACACTGGGAAAAGGGCCCGGGAATTGAACTTTTTCAGAAGGTGAAGGAGCGTCTTGGAGAAAAAGAGGTAATAGCGGAGGATCTGGGATATGTGACAGATTCCGTACGGCAGCTGGTAAAGGAAAGCGGATTTCCGGGTATGAAGGTTCTGGAATTTGCCTTTGATTCCAGAGATTCCGGCTGTGCCAATGACTATCTGCCGCACAACTATACGGAAAATTCCGTAGCATATACGGGAACCCACGACAACGAAACGCTGGCCGGATGGTGGAGAAGCATTACGCGTGAGGAACAGCAGCTTGCCAGAGCTTACCTCTGCGATCAGGCAACGCCTGAGAAATATCTGGGCCAGTCCTTTATCAGTCTGATTATGCGGAGCAGGGCGAAACTGTGCATCGTTCCGATTCAGGATTATATGGGGCTTGGAAATGAGGCAAGGATCAACCGGCCTTCTACAGTGGGCATTAACTGGAGATGGCGTTTGATGCCGGAGGATCTGACAAAAGAACTTTCCGGGCAGATTCGGGAGATGACACTGCGGTATGGAAGGATGAATTGGGAATAAAAGACAGGACGCATAAAAACGCTGCTTTGTAATGAGGCGGCGTTTTTTTCTATTGTATTTTCCTGTCTGAAGTGATAAAATAAAAACAAATTATAAAAAATGTTTTTATTTTCCAGGGGGATATGATATGCCAAGGGTGGCCTATTCGGAGGAAGAGAAGGAGCGTATCAGGAGGGAGCTTGTTGAAGCAGGACTTGAACTGATGGCAAAGCAGGGGATACAGCATACAACTGTAGAACAAATATATAAAAGAGTCGGGATATCGCGTACGTTTTTCTATTCCTTTTTCGCAGCCAAAGAAGATTTGATTGTGGAAATATTATATTTACAGCAGCCTAAAATCATTGCGTATGTGAAAAAGCTGATGGCAGACCCGGCGCTGAGCTGGCGCAGTGCGGTCAGACATTTTTTATATACCTGCTGCTATGGAGAAAAAAACGGCATCGCTGTTTTAACAATTGAAGAACAGCAGCTTATTTTCAGGCATCTGTCAAAGGAAAGCTATCAGGTGTTCCGCCACAGGCAGCGCAGCCTTTTCGGGCAAATACTGGAAAATTTCGGGATAAAGGCAAGCGTGGAAAGGATCAATCTGTTTACAAATCTGTGTCTGGCCGTGATGGTTGTACGCAGAGCAATTCCGGATACGCTCCCTTTGTTTGTTCCGGAGGCCGCCGATGAAACCGTTGATTTTCAGCTTGATGCCATAGTGGACGCTCTGGAGAAGCTGAAAAAGGAGCATAATATATAAAAGATTCAGGAGGAAAAAGATTATGGGGTTTTTTGGAAAATTATTTAAGGGACCTGAAATTGACATGGAAAAGAGCACTGCAAATGCTAAGAAAATGCGTATGCTGTTTAATCAGGCCGTAGAGGGAGGAGAGGATTACAGGCTGATTTTTGGATATACTGAGGATGTAAGCCGTTTCAATTATGGATTCGTTCACGGGAGCAAAACAAAGATCGGAAATTTAATTGTGGGCTGGAATGAGGCAAACCAGACAATCGTGGTCGTTCCGACGGTTCCCGATCTTTCCGGCTGCGGCGATCCGACATACTACCGCCGTTCTGAGATTTTAAAAGCATACAGGAATAAGTATCCCACCGATGCCTTTATCATTTACCCGGACAAAAAGGGCTATATCGGCATCAATGCCTATGACTGGCTGGAAGATGAAAAACTGTATGTTTATGTATCGCAGGCCGATGAACTGGCTGCGTTTACAGACTTTTTTATGAACCGTTTTGCAAAAAAGTGAGGAAACTATGAAAACACGGATTCACAGCACACTGCCCCAGGAGGCAAGAAGGATTCGGGAGGAGGTCTTTGTAAGGGAACAGGGCTTTGAGAATGAATTTGATGAAACGGATCAGAGCGCTTCTCATCTGATTCTGTATGATGGTGAAATGCCGGTCGCGGTATGCCGTTTCTTCCCTGGTGATCAGCCCGGAGATTATATGGTCGGCCGGATTGCGGTTATAAAGGAGTACCGGGGCCGGAATCTGGGAGCCCGTCTGTTAAAGGAGGCGGAAAAAGAGATACGGACACTCGGAGGCAGACGGATCCTTCTCCATGCGCAGTGCAGGGCAGCGGGCTTTTATGAAAAGCAGGGGTATGCCAGCCAGGGGGAAGTTGATTTTGATGAAGACTGTCCTCATATATGGATGGGGAAGGAGATTGCAGAGAGAAAAGAATAAGGTTTTATAGTGTAAGAGTCTGAAAGAAGCGTTGGTTCATTTTGTGAATCGGCGCTTTTTGTCTATATAAAAAATAGCTAAAAAGATATAAATGTTTATCCTTCTATATATTAGTGAAACTTATATATAAAATATTATTACTAAAAAATATTGATAAATCGTATTATATTGAACATTTTGACAAAATCAACAAGAAACAAATTGAAAACAAGTATAAAATAATAAAAACAAATAAAATACAGTTGAAATAAAGGGAAATCATGGTATAATATAACTACAAACATCAGAAAAGTTGGAATGTATTGGATGTGAAAGGAGAAAACAAATGAGAAAGATCGTAGCGAAAGTTGTACTGGCAGGAATGGTAATGAGCATTACAGGATGCGGTGGAAAAACCATTACCCATGAAACGGAGGCAACCGCAGTTTCCGGGGCTGAGGAAAGCGGAGCTGAGGAAAAAGTGAAGGTAGGTTTTATCGTAGGAACAGGCGGACTGGGAGACCAGGGATTTAATGATATCGCATATGAAGGATTAAAGCGGGCGGAAGAGGAGCTTGGAATTGAACTTGAATATGCAGAGCCTCAGTCCGTTTCAGATTTTGAGCCGTTGATCAGTCAGTTTGCCCAGGACGGAAGCTATGATCTGATTATATCACTGGATCAGCAGTCTCAGTCTGCATTGGAGAAGATTGCTGAATTATTCCCTGAGCAGAAGTTCTCAGCGGTTGATATGGATATTGAAGCTGATAATGTAAAAGTGATCAGAAAAGATTTTTCTCAGCTGGCTTTTCTGCCCGGATATTTTGCAGGCCTTCTGACAACCGAGACCTCTGTTGATAAGGTAAACGAGGAAGCCTGCATTGGAATTATGATTGGCGTTGACAATCCCAATATGCAGAACGGCGTTTTAGGTTACACAGCAGGAGCAAAGCTTGCAAATCCGGACACAGAGGTATTAACCGGTATCGTGGGATCTTATGGCGATCCGGCCAAGGGAAAAGATACTGCAAAGGTTATGTATGATAAAGGTGCGGACATTGTTATGAATTTTGCAGGAAGTTCCGGTCTGGGCCTTACAAACCAGGCAAAAGAGTCAGAACGTCTGGTGATTGGCGGAACCTCCAATGTCAATGCAACGGCTCCGGATGTAATAGCAGCGTCAGCCCTGGAGCAGTTAAGTGACAGAGTATATAATGATGTAAAGGCTGTGATTGACGGAACCTGGAAGCCGGGAATCGAGATGGGAGTAATTGCAAACGGCGGAGTAGATATTGCGTTTGAAGGTACAGAGGTCTCTGTTCCGGAAGAGATTATAGAGAAAATCGATCATGTAAGAACGTTGATCAAAGATGGAAAACTCACACTTCCATCTTCTGTAGAAGAGATTGACGGATGGTTAGAGGAAGCAGCTGGGGTATTAAAGTAGTCACTGGCAGGTAAGTACGGCAGAATATCACTGAATTGTTGCAAAAGATAGAATTGGCGAGGTGAATCTGAAAGTGGAAGTTGTTCGATTAGAAAACATTACAAAACAGTATCCGGGAGTGCTGGCTCTTGACCATGCAAATCTGGAGATTTGCTCCGGAGAAATACATGCCCTTTTAGGAGAGAATGGGGCAGGAAAAACAACTCTTATGAAAGTGCTTTATGGAATGACAGTTCCGGATGAAGGCAAAATATACATCAATCAAAAGCAGGTAAGTTTCTCCTCGCCAATTGAAGCGATTTCAGCTGGAATTGGTATGGTGCATCAGCATTTTATGCAGGCCGAAATGCTTACTGTACTGGAAAATGTGATTGCAGGAGCGGAGCCTTCTGCAAAAGGAAAAATAAAATATGCAAAGGCACGCAGGGGTGTACAGGAAATGATCGACCGTTTTTCCTTTGATATCAATCTGGACAGCAAGATTGAGAATCTTTCGGTTGGAGAACGTCAGAGGGTAGAAATATTAAAGGTATTATACCGCGGAGGGAAGATACTGATTTTTGATGAACCGACCGCTGTTTTAACTCCTCTGGAAACAGAAGCATTTTTTGCTGTTTTAAGGAAATTTAAAGAACAGGGAAAAAGTATTGTGATTATCACTCACAAATTACAGGAGGTAATGGAAATTGCGGATCGGATTACGGTTATGCGTGATGGAGTTATTACAGGACATTGCATGCCTCAGGATGTAACGATCAATGACCTGGCCTCTATGATGGTAAAGCGGGAAATAAAGGTAAACGAGCATATGAGGGCAGAGACCGTAAGTCCGGAGGTATATTTTGAAGTCAAAGATCTTCTGCTCACAGCATCAGAAAAGGTGATACTGGATCACATCAGTCTGAAAATCCATAAGGGGGAAATTCTTGGGATAGCGGGAGTAGAGGGAAATGGCCAGACGGAACTGATACGCTGTCTTACAGGCCTTCAAAAGCCGGACACCCTGGAGCTGATTGTCGATGGGGAAGCCGTGACCGGAAATGCAAGTGATTTTATCCGTCAGGGGATCGGCCATGTTCCGGAGGATCGGCTGGGAACGGCAGTAGTCGAAAATGATTCAATCAGCACGAATTTAATGCTAGGATACCATTTTAAAGAGCGGTTTAGAAAAGGCAGATGGATGGACTATAATAAAGCGGACACCTTTGGGAATGAGTGCATTGAAACGTATTCAATTAAAGCGCCGTCCTCAAAGACAATCATTGCTGAAATGTCGGGAGGAAACCAGCAGAAGGTAGTTATTGCAAGGGTATTCAGCGAAAATCCCAAGGTAGTTATCTGCGCACAGCCTACCCGCGGCGTGGATATTGGATCGATAGAATATATTCATCGAAGAATGAGAGAGTTCGTAGGTACAGAGCATGCGATGCTGCTGATTTCTGCCGATCTGGAGGAAGTAAAAGCAATGAGCGACAGGATTGCAGTGATTTTTAAAGGAAAGATTGTGGCAGAGGGACCAACAGATCAATTTGATGATACACAGCTTGGATTGTATATGACAGGCGCCGGAACGGAGGAAGAGAGATGAAAAAAAGAATAGAAAAAATGATTCCTACAGTTCTTTCGCTGGCAATTGCCCTGTTTTTCGGTTCGTTTCTCTTTATGGCAGTAGGATATAATCCTGTTAGTGTATACAGCGAGATTATTTATGGGGCAGTGGGAACTCATGGTGCGGTTTTAAACTCTCTGGTACAGGCTACGCCGCTTCTGTTTACGGGACTGGCATTTGTGATTGCGATTAGAGGCGGTATAGCCAATATCGGAGGAGAGGGACAGCTGTATGCAGGTGCATTGGGCTCTGTTCTTGCGGGGATTTTTTTGAAGGACATATCGGCATATATTCATATTCCTCTTAGTCTTTTGTCAGGTATTGTATTCGCAGGATGCTGGGGGAGCCTGATTGCGGTTTTGAAAGTTTATTTCGGGGCTCAGGAAATTATTACTGCTATTATGCTGAATTATATTATGCAGTATTTTGTGAGTTTTCTGGTAAATTATCCTCTGAAAGAGGAAGGCGCAATTTCCCAGACCGTTGAAATTGCAGATACAGCGAAGCTTCCCCCTCTTTCTGCACAGTATCAGCTTTCTTCCGGGATTTTATTGGCAGTTTTCATTGCTGTAGCTATGACGTTTATTTATAAAAAAACTTTGATGGGATATGAAATGTCTATTACAGGTAAATGTAAGGCAGCTGCAAGAACCGCCGGAATTAACGTGGATAAAACCATGATAAGAACCATGTTTATCAGCGGAGCGACTGCTGGATTATGCGGTTCTGTCATGATCTTAGGAAGTGCATATCGTCTGATTGATGGTTTTTCATCCGGATATGGATTTGATGGAATTGCAGTGGCATCTCTGGCTAACGGAAACTTTATGGGTGTCTTGCTGTCAGGAACGTTTTTTGGCGCATTGAGAGCAGGAGCCATGTATGTAAACCGTGTTGCAAAAATTCCCTATGATTTTGCGATCGTAATTCAGGCATTGATTATTGTGCTGATTGCTACGCCTTATATGTGGCATGTTCTCGGCAGTAAGCTAAAATGGAAAAAGAAGGGAGAAGCAAACTATGTCAGGTGATATGATGGTGGTTATTCAATCTTTGATAACTACAACCTTACGTATGAGTATTCCTGTCATTTTGGCCTCTCTGGCAGGCGTGTTTTCAGCAAGAGCAGGTATTGTTGCCATGGGGCTTGAGGGAATGATGTTGAGCGGTGCCTTTTCGGCAGCATATGTGACGTATATTACAGGAAACCCATTTCTTGGAATACTGGGTGGAATACTGGCGGGTGTCGTGCTATCTCTTGTTCACGGAGTTTTAGTTATAAAATTCCGCTTGGATCAGGTCATTGGAGGAATCGGTCTGAATCTGTTTGCTACAGGACTTACAACCGTTTTTATGCAGCTTGTGTGGGGGAACAGAGGAAAATCCGAAATGTTGAATACAATTCCATCCATTAAGGTTCCTGTATTGGGAAAAATTTCACCTTTGCTGCTAATTGCTCTGATTGCTGTAGGTTTGGCCGGTTACGTCCTTTATAAGACTGTGTTTGGTCTCCATCTGCGTATGGTGGGTGAGAATCCGACGGCGGCTAAAACTCTGGGAATTTATGTAAATCGTATCCGGTTTCAGAGTCTTATCATTGTAGGAATTCTTTCGGGATTGTCAGGTGCATATTTATCCATCGATCATTTGAATATGTTTGTGCGTGATATGGTTGCCGGCAGAGGGTTTATTGCATTATCCATTGATATTTTGGGGCGGTATACACCGGGCGGAATTTTAGCTGGAAGTCTGTTTTTCGGATTTGTGGACGCCCTGCAGCTTGTGATACAGAGTGATAAGATACCGGGACAGCTTCTCCAGATGCTTCCATATCTGGTAACGCTTCTGGCTGTAGTGCTGGCTGTAAAAGATGTAAGGCCTCCTGCGAGTATGGGAAAGGTAATTGAAGAAAAGGAGTAATATATGTTGGAAAAGCAGATTAATGAGACAGTAGAATACATCAGAAGCAAAATAGGAACCGTGCCGGAGGCGGCGATTGTTTTAGGATCAGGCCTGGGAGGTTTTGCGGATCAGCTGGAGGACGCGGCGCATTCCGTATGAAGAGATTCCGGGCTTTGTAAGATCTACGGCTCCGGGTCATAAGGGGCAGATTGTCTGCGGAAAGAAGAGCGGAAGAGTTGTGTTCTGTATGCAGGGCAGATTTCATTACTATGAAGGATACACCATGCAGCAGGTAACCTATCCGGTGCGTGTGATAAAGGCGCTGGGGATACCGAAATTAATTTTGACAAATTCCTGCGGAGGATTAAATCCTGAATTTGAACCGGGCGATCTGATGCTGATTACAGACCATATTAACTTTATAGGGGCAAATCCTTTGATTGGGCCCAATGAAGATATGTTCGGATGCAGATTTCCGGATATGACAAAGGCATACAATAAAGAACTGGCGGAAAAGGCCAGAAAGTGTGCCGGAGAGCTTTCCATTGATTTAAAAGAGGGTACATATGTTGGATACAGCGGGCCAAGCTTTGAAACACCGGCAGAAATCCGTATGTTCCAGATGCTGGGAGGCAGCGCTGTAGGAATGTCCACAGTTCCTGAGGTGATTGCAGCGTCACATTGCGGCTTAAATGTCCTGGCATTATCCTGTATTACAAATCTGGCAGCCGGTATTTTGGATCAGCCTCTTTCAGCCGAGGAAGTAATCGAAGTAGCAGGAAAAGCGGGAAAAAAATTCACCGGATTGCTGGAAAAAATAGTAGAAATAATATAGAATAGTGAAAGAAGCGTGTTGCAGAAAATGAGTAAAGACAACTTAAATATAAAGCAGGAAATATGTGAAATCGGAAAACTGATGTATGACAGGGGATATGTGGTAAGCAATGATGGAAATATTTCTGTCAGAGTCAGTGAGAATGAAATCATTATTACTCCTTCAGGTGTCAGCAAGGGACGAATGACGCCTGATATGATGGTTACGGTTGACTTGGATGGCAATATTCTGGAAGGAAAACGCTATCCGTCCTCTGAGATGAAGATGCATTTGGCTGTATATAAAGAAAGACCGGATATAAATTCAGTGATTCACGCTCATCCGCCGGTATCTACAGCCTTTGCTGTTTGTCGGAAGCCCCTGGATCGTATGTATATGCCGGAAACGGTGTTAAATATGGGGACGATACCAGTCACAGAATATGCACTTCAATCCACCCAGGCAGTTCCGGACTCGCTGAAGCCGTTTGTAAACGGAAACGGCGCTTTGATTGCGAATCATGGAGTAATTGTATGGGCACAGGATTTGTGGGGGGCATTTCACCGGATGGAAACTGTAGAGCATACCGCTAAAATCTATATGAACATACAGATGATTGGGAATGGCTGTGAACTGTCAGAAAAGGAGCTGAAAGAACTTTATAGTTTAAGGGAATATTACAAAAAATTAGCAGAAGAAAGAAAAGAGTAAGGTAAATATGTTAGCTCCTGAAAGAAGAAATCAGATATTAAATTTGGTAATCCAGAAAAAAAGCGTATTGGTCAAAGATCTGAGTATGATGTTTGACGTAACAGGCGAGACCATCCGGAAGGATTTGGCAGTTTTAGAAAAAGAAGGCAAAATATTAAAGACGTACGGCGGAGCGTATGTCTGCGACGGAGTTCAAAATGAGATACCGATTACATTGAGGGAAAGCCTGTATACAGATGAAAAAAAGGCGATCGGTGCTGTCTGTGCCTCTCTGGTCCAGAATGGAGATACAGTCAGTCTGGATGGAAGCACAACATGCCTTCATATTGCTAAAAATCTTATAGACCGCACAGATGTGACTGTATTGACAAACTCACTCAGAATTGCAGATGTATTTTCAGATTGCCCAAATATTCGGTTGATTTTATCTGGAGGTGAGCTGAATCAGGAAATCCAGTGCTTTGTAAATCATGGAAGCGAAGAGATGTTAGCCAGATATTTTGTAGATAAATGTTTTGTTTCCTGCAGGGGGATTCATATGCAGACCGGCATTACAGATGGGAACGAAAGTAATGGAAGAATCCGCCGCATTATGCTGGAGCATGCAAAGCAAAAATATTTGGTTGTAGACAGTACAAAGATCGATTTGATCAATTTCTATCAGATTGGTACCTTTGATCTGGTTGATGCTATGGTAATCGATAGACTGGATTCAACCAATTGGAAAAACTTTATTTATGAGAAGGGGATTCGGCTGATAGAGGCCGGGAAGGAAAATGAAAATGGATAGAGAGATTGCATTATCAGTAAAATATAATGATGGACGGCTGTTCTTTCTGGATCAGACGCTGCTTCCGGAAAAGGAAGAATATGTGGAAATAACAAATGAAACGGAAGCGTGGACAGCAATTAAGCGTTTAGTGTTAAGGGGTGCTCCGGCAATCGGAGTGGGAGCGGCATATGCATTAAGCATCTGCGCAGACCATTTGGAAACAGAGGAGGTTTCCTCCTTTTGTGAGGAAGTACATCGGATTAAGGAGTATTTAAACAGCTCCAGGCCTACGGCTGTAAACCTGTCATGGGCTCTTAACCGGATGGAGAACCGGATGCTTTCAGGGAATAAAGAAAGCACAGCCGAGTTAAAGGCGGTTTTAAGAGAAGAGGCTGAAGCAATCTATAATGAAGATGTAATGCTGTGCCGTAAAATCGGTGAAGCAGGTCAGGAAATTATGAAGGACGGCATGGGGATTCTGACCCACTGCAATGCGGGAGCGTTGGCAACTTCACGTTATGGAACTGCTCTTTCTCCTATCTATGTGGCGCAGGAGAGAGGGCTTAATGTACGCGTATTTGCAGATGAAACCCGTCCGCTGCTGCAGGGAAGCAGACTGACCGCATATGAACTTACAAGAGCAGGCGTTGATACAACCGTGATTACAGACAGTATGGCTGCAGTTGTTATGAAAAAAGGATGGGTAGATGCTGTGATTGTAGGAGCCGACCGTATTGCTGCCAATGGTGATGCGGCCAATAAAATTGGAACCTATGGCGTAGCTCTTCTTGCCAAAGCTCATAATATTCCATTTTATGTTGCGTGCCCATATTCTACAGTGGATATGAATACGCCTTCAGGAGAGGATATTGTAATTGAGGAGAGAGCTGCTGAGGAAGTATTGTGTGGTATGGGAAAGCAAACTGGACCGAAAGAGGCAAAAGTGTTTAATCCGGCCTTTGATGTTACTCCCCATGAGCTGATTGCGGGAATTATTACGGAAAAGGGAATTTTGAGAGCTCCATACAATGAAAGCCTCAGAAAACTTGATTGCAGATAAAAAGAACAGGAGAAGCTTAAATGATGGAGTATACTGCAGATGAAATTATTAAACGTCTGGGAATGCAGCCGCACAGAGAGGGCGGGTGGTATCGCTTTGTCTGGAAGAATGAGCAGACAGTAGCGGAGGGAGCCCTAGGCGATACATATAAAGGGGAACGCTCTGTTTGCAGCCTGATTTATTATCTTTTAAAGGAAGAGGAAGTATCAAGATGGCATCAGCTAAAGTCTCCTGAAATCTGGACTTGGCATTGCGGAGATTCTCTGGTTATGACATTGGGTGGAGAGAAGAAAGAACCGGACGGAAACACTCAGGTAAGGATTGGAGATAAATTGGATCAGGGAGATACATTCCAATTTGTAGTACCGGGCGGTATCTGGCAAACCACTCGGCTGGAGCAGGAGTCAGAAAGAAAACATGGATTTGCTCTTGTGTCCTGCATTGTTTCTCCGGCTTTTACGCCGGAAGACTGTTATTTGCCGGATCCCTTATTTTGAAAAAGCGGAGGATGAGTCTATATGTTTGAAGGAAAAACAGCAGTTGTCACAGGAGCCGGAAAAGGTCTGGGACAGGCAATGGCAGTTGCATTGGCGCGTGCAGGCGCGAAGCTTATCGGTGTTGATATTGGAGATATGACGGAAACATCCCGTATCATAGAGGAAAATGGCGGAACATTTACAGCAGTGAACGCAGATTTAAGCAAAACCGTCCAGATTCCGGAGCTGGCAAAAAAGCTGGAAGGAATTTATGGAAAAGTTGATATTCTGGTCAACAATGCAGGCGTGATTTTCAGAAGTCCGGCGGAGGAATATCCGGAAGATGGTTTTGATTTTGTAATGAATCTGAATGTGAAAGCTTTGTTTCTTCTTACCAGAGAAATCGGCGGCTGCATGAAGCAGCGCGGCTGGGGCAGAATTATCAATGTATGCTCCATTCAGTCTATGCAGGGAGGAAACGGCGTATCTGCCTATGCAGCGAGCAAACATGCGGTAGCCGGTATTACCAGGGCATTTGCAAATGAATGGGGAAAATACGGAATTACTGTCAATGGAATTGCTCCGGGCTATATGGTGACGGATAATACAGATAAACTGCGGGCCCAGAAGGAGAAGGCGGCAGCGATCACATCCAGAATCCCGGTGGGACGCTGGGGACAGCCATCCGATTTGATGGGGCCGGTTGTATTTCTGGCTTCTGAGGAAGCTGCTTATGTAAATGGTCATCTTTTAGTAGTAGACGGTGGTTATATGAACGCATAAATTTGAAAGCTGCAGGGAACATCGAGGATCAGCCCCGATACTCCCTGCAGCTTTCCCTTCCTGCAATATAAAACGGAAAGTTGATTTTCATCGGCAGGGTATGGCCGCCTTCGATTCGGTCGATGAGTGTTTTTGCGGCCATTTTTCCCATCTCTTCAATAGGGATGTGGACCGTGGTGAGCATGGGGGTCAGATACTGGGCCGTATCAATATCGTCGATGCTGATAATAGAGATATCCTCCGGTATCTGAAGTCCGTGCTCCTTTACGGCACGCATGGCCCCGATCGCGGTCATATCGTTGGAGCAGAACCAGGCTGTGGCATCGCAGTCTCTGTCGAACAGGATATTGGCTCCCTGGTATCCGCCTTCGGAGGAGAGCTTTACATTGCTGATATATCCCTTTAAAATAGGGATTCCTGCATGTTCAAGAGCCCGGTAGTATCCGTTATAGCGCTCTTCTTTATCTGTTTCGCCGATATAGGCGATTTTTTTATGTCCAAGTTCAATGAGACGGCTGACTGCAGCATAAGCGGCCTGACCGCCGTCACAGATGATCTGGTCATATTTGGCGTCCAGGCTGTTGAGTCCGGCATACACAACATACTTAAAATACTGTTTTAAAAACTTTAACAGCTCTTTATCGCACCGTCCCAGGATCGCTACACCGTCTGCCTGATTGTCTTCAATGAGGCGGAAGGTGCTGGGATGATGGATATCAAAGGCGGAAAAGGTATATTTTAATATATAGCCGTGGCGGAACGCCTCTTTTTCGATGCTCCTTGCAAGAGGAGTAAAGAAGCTGTCGGCGGCTCCGTCCTCTACTCTGGCAAACAGACAGGCAAGTGAGCGGGATAAGGGTTCTTTCTCAGTGGAAGAGCCTTTTTTTAGTTCCCTGGCTGTATGATTTGGGGTGTAGCCGGTGCGCCGGACGATTTCCCAGATTTTGTCCTGAACCTCTTTTCCGGCCGGAGATTTGCTGCTTTTATTGATTACCCGTGATACGGTGGAAATGGATACGCCTGCCTCGGCAGCGATTTCCTTCAGTGTCATGCGATTTCCTCCTTACCCACTGATGATATGATGTAAGTATACATGATAAAAACACAAAAAAACAGAGCCAAACGCAAAAATAAAAGAAAAGAGAAGGGAAAACAAGGCAAACGTTTGGGTAAATAGGCAGTGACTTTTTTGTACAACATGATATACTGAAACCATAAGAAACAGAAATGATTTGGCAAAGACGACAAAAATGAGAGCCAAAAATAAAAAACAGGAGGAAAAATTATGGCTTCTGATGAAAACAGGAAGAAGGATCATGCGCAGCGGGATATCATCAGCCGTATCCCAAACTGGGGCTGGCTGCTTATTTCCTTTCTTGCAGCGATGCTTCTGTGGAAATGGCTGTCTGTGAATCCGACTACGGCCCGCAGCTTTCCCTTTGCGCCGGAGGTGCTGGCATCCCTGGGTACCATGATCGAGCGGGGGGTACTGTGGCAGGATTTCAGCAGCAGTATGATTTCTGTGGTGATGGGTTTTGTCCTTGGCTTTGTTACATCGGTTCCGGTAGCCTTTCTCATGGCCTGGTACCGGCCGGTGCGCTACATTGTAGAGCCGTGGATCCAGTTCATCCGCAACATCCCGCCTCTGGCCTATGTTCCGCTGGTGGTTATTTCTGCCGGAGTAGGCAGACGGCCTCAGGTCATCGTGATCTGGCTGGCAACCTTCCTTATTATGACCGTGACGATTTATCAGGGTGTGCGCAACGTAGACGAGACCTTGATCAAGGCTGCAAAGGTGCTGGGCGCAAAGGACAGCGATCTGTTTGTAAAGGTTATTTTCCCGGCCACGACCCCATTTATCATTACTGCAGTCCGCCTGGGCGTATCCGTAGCTCTTACAACATTGATCGCCGCTGAGTCCACAGGCGCGATCGCAGGTATGGGAATGAGAATCCGTTCCTTAAATAACACCTTTGAAGTGGAGCCTATGCTGCTTTATATTATCATGATCGGCATTATCGGAATTACCAGTGAAAAGATCATTAAATATCTGGAAAGGAGGTTCACCGGATGGCAGGAGACGAGAAACGTGTAAAGGTCAAGATTGACCATGTGGAAAAGATCTACGATGGACGCAAGGGCCGTATGGTTGCTTTAAACGGCGTGGACCTTGATATTATGGAAAATGAATTTATCTGTGTGGTAGGCCCGTCCGGCTGCGGAAAGTCCACGCTGTTAAATATCATTGCAGGCCTCTTGGAGCCTACCTCCGGAGCTGTATATGTAGACGGAAAGAAGGTAGAGGGAACCGGAACCGAGCGGGGCGTGGTATTTCAGCAGTATGCATTATTTCCATGGCTGACCGTTCTTAAAAATGTCATGTTCGGCCTTAAATTAAAAGGGATGAAGGATGACGAGGCAAGAGAGGTTGCCATGAAGTACATAAAGATGGTACAGCTGGAGGATTTTGTGGACGCTTATCCAAAGGAGCTTTCCGGCGGCATGAAGCAGAGGGTAGCCATTGCCAGAGCCTATGCGGTACAGCCGGAGGTGCTTTTGATGGATGAACCCTTCGGAGCCTTAGATGCCCAGACAAGGACGCAGCTTCAGTCAGAGCTGATCAAAACATGGCAGGAGGAGAAAAAGACCTGTTTCTTTATCACACATGATGTAGAGGAGGCTGTTATCCTTGCAACCAAGGTTATTATTATGAGTGCAAGGCCGGGCCGGATCAAAAAGATCGTAGATATCAACCTTCCGTATCCGAGAACACAGGAGATGAAGATGGAGCTTCCGTTCCTGGATCTTAAGACGTATATCTGGGGTGAGGTATATAAGGAGTATCTGGAAGTAAGAAAGTAATGAAAGCAAAAGGGTAAGTGTTTCAAAACTATATCATTTATTTTAAGGAGGATACAAATCTATGAAAAAACGTTTTTTAGCAGCAGCGATGGCAGCAGTAATGGCATTGTCCGTGACAGCCTGCTCCGGCGGAAGTTCTTCTCCTGAGACAAAGGCTCCGGAGTCTGCGGAGGCATCCAAGGCAGAGGAAACGTCCAAGGCTGAAACTGAAAAGGAGACAAAGGCAGAAGAGGAAAAGACAGAGGCAGCGGCAGAGCCCATTACATTAAATATTGCATATATGCCAAACTATGGAAGCCTCTGGTCTGTGGCAGCTGCACAGGCTCAGGGATTTATGGAAGAAGAAGGGATTAAACTGAATCTGGTATCTTTTGCAGACGGTCCTACCATCATCGCGGCCATGGAATCAGGCAGTATTGACATGGGCTATATCGGCCA
>ENA-ORRZ01000681-ORRZ01000681.1-human-gut-metagenome-genome-assembly--contig:-NODE-681-length-28963-cov-21.145289_pt1 | contig 28963 bp, 31 predicted proteins | sample MGYA00242185_ERZ509152 | MGnify/ENA primary metagenome ERZ509152 (study PRJEB26280, sample SAMEA2338668) | human gut metagenome | biome: human gut; feature: human-associated habitat; material: faeces... | reverse complement strand
GTCCCCGCAAAGTGAACGGTTTCGCCAGAGGCTCCCCTACTAGGGGAGCTGGCGAGCGAATGCGAGACTGAGAGGTTGGACGAAGGCACAGCTTACCGCTGCGCAGCAGCTCTTTCGTGCCGGGCTTGCCCTCTCCGTCATTGCTTCGCAATGACACCTCTCCCAGAGGGAGAGGCACTGGCGTGTCGGCCAAGCCCACGCTGGACGAGCAAAGCTTACTCTATCCGGAAACAGTAGTGCCCTGCTACCAAGGCTAGCAACAGCTTGACAAGGAACATGGTTCCGTAGCTGCTGCCCTCTGTAGCAGGGCACTATTTTTTGCGTTATATCAGGCTTCGCTCGTCCAGACGAAAGCTGACCGATATGCCAATGGCTCCCCCTTTGGGGGAGCTGGCGCGGAGCGCCTGAGAGGGCTTACTCCACGCTGATCATATAGTAGTAGACCGGCTGACCGCCCCGGATGTGGCTGACCTCAACGTGGTTGGGGCATTTTGCCTTGACGATCTCGGTCACCTTCTCGGCATCCTCGTCGGAGACGTCGCAGCCGGAGATGATGGTGACGAAGCTGGAATCCTTCTTGCACATACCCCGGGCCAGACGATAGGTGGCCTTGGTGATGTCGCTGGAGGTGGAGACGATCTTGCCGTTCTCCAGGGCCATGATCTCGCCCTTCCGGATCCGCTTGCCGTCGTACTCACTGTCGCGGGCGGCGTAGGTGATGAGGCCGGTGGAGACCTTATCGGCAGCAGACATCATGTTGATGGTGTTGGCCTCCACGGTGGCAGAGGGGTCGAAGTTCAGCAGAGCGGTGATGCCCATGGGGACGGTGCGGGTGGGCAGAACGACCACCTGACGGTCAGCCAGCTTCTGGGCCTGCTCAGCAGCCATGATGATGTTCTTGTTGTTGGGCAGAACAAAGACGGTCTTGGCCGGGACGCTCTGGATGGCGGCAAGGATGTCCTCGGTGGCGGGGTTCATGGTCTGACCGCCGGAGACGACAGCGTCAGCGGCCAGGTCGGTGAAGACAGACTTCAGGCCCTCACCGGCGGCGACAGCAACGAAGCCATAGTCGCGGCTGGGGTCAACGGCAGCGTAGATGAACTCGCTGGCGGGGTCGGGCTTCTTCTCGGCGGAAGCCTGCTTCTCGAGGCTCTTGCCCTGCTTCTGGCGGGCCAGGAACTGCTCGTGCATATTCTCGATCTTGAAGTTGGTGAGGTAGCCGTACTTGATGGCCTCGCTCAGGATCTTGCCGGGGTCGGCGGTGTGGACATGGAGGTTGATGACGTCATCGTCCTCGATGCAGACGACGCTGTCGCCGTTGGACTCGGCGAAGGCGCGCATCTTTGCGGCGCTTGCGCCCTCGTTCTTGTTGATGAGGAACTGGGTGCAGTAGCCGTTCTTGATGTCCTCCACCTTCATCAGGTCGTCGGTAAAGACGCCCTTGCCGGCGTTGGCGGTGGAGAGCTTGGCCTTATTGGGGACAGCCTCGCCGCCGGCCACGATGGCCTCACCGTGGAAGACCTTGCCCATGCCCTCGAAGATGATCATGATGCCCTGGCCGCCGGCGTCCACGACGCCAGCCTTCTTCAGGACGGGCAGCAGGTTGGGAGTGTCCTCCAGAGCCTTCTGACCGGCGGTCATCACCACGTCCCACAGCTCGGCCACATCCTCTTTGCCGCAGGCAGCAGCTTCCTCGGAAGCGACGCGGGCGACGGTCAGGATGGTGCCTTCGGTGGGCTTCATGACAGCCTTGTAAGCGCCCTCGACGCCCTTCTTCAGCGCAGCCACGATGTCGGCGGCGTCAGCCTCCTTTTTGCCCTCCAGAGCCTTGGAGAAGCCGCGGAACAGCAGGCTGGTGATGACGCCGGAGTTGCCGCGGGCGCCGCGCAGCATGGCGGAGGCAGCGGTCTTTGCGGCCTCGCCCACGGTGCAGCTGTCGTCCATGGCCTGCAGCTCACGGACGGCTGCGCCGACGGTCATGCCCATGTTGGTGCCGGTATCGCCGTCGGGGACGGGGAACACGTTCAGCTCGTCCACGCGGGAGCGCTGGTTGTTGATGTTGTTTGCGCCGGAAATAATGGCGTCGCGCAGGATCTTACCAGAAATCATTGCTTTTTACTCCTTATATCTTCCCGGTACCCCCGGGCGGGCTTTGTCTCATCAGGCAACCACGTCATCGACCGATACGACCACGCGGGCGACTTTCAGGCCGGTGGCCTGCTCCACCTCGTCCTTCACGCGGTGCGAGATGGAACGCGCGGCGGTGGAGATGTTCAGCCCGTAGCTGACGGCAATGTGCAGCTCGATCACGAGACGGCCCTCTTCCTGTGTGACACGGACGCCCTTGGCCGAATCGTCCACGCCGCGCACGGCGCTGCGGACACGGTCGGTCAGATCACGGGGGGCCATTGCGGCCACGCCGTAGCATTGTTTGGTTGCTTCGCCCACGAGCGTGGAAAAATACTCGGCTGAGAAGCTGACATCTCCCAGCGGAAAACGGGAAGTGATCATAGTCGCTCTGCTCCTTTTATTCATTATGATACCCCATCCGCACGGCGGCGGGGCGGTGCGCAAGCCAAAGAAGGCGGCGTACCACTTTTATTATACAACTTTATGAGGAAGCTGTACAGCACATAATTGCTGACAGAAAGAAAAAAGTCAGGCGCGGCTTACCCGTCTCGGTCTGTTTCGACACCGCAATGCCGGTATACTGAAAGACAGACAGAGCCGCAAAGGGCCGCGTTCCTGTTGTTAGTATAGCACAAAATCCTTCGCAGTGCATCTATTTCGTGAATATTTATCCGACAAAACAAAAGGTGATTGTGAATAAAATATAAAAGATGGCGCAGACATCTTTATCTTACTATGAAAAAGTGCTAAAATCTAAGGTGGCAAGAGTAAGACTGTATCCGGCACAGGATGCAGGGGCATTCGGCTGCCAAGGTGCTGAAGACAGGAATTTGCTGCGGCTGCACAGGAGCTGCGGCCCAGCGGCGGAAAAGTTCACAATAGGAGTTGTTTTCATGAATATTCTGTTTTTCCTTTCCCCCAAGCAGGACCTGATGTATGTGTACGACGACTTCACCCTTCGCCAGACGCTGGAAAAATGGGAGAACAACCGCTACGCATCCATCCCGGTGCTCAACCGCAAGGGAGAGTATGTGGGGACCCTGACGGAAGGGGACATCCTCTGGGGGCTGAAAAAGTTCCACGGCCTCGACCTTGAGGCGGCAGAGGACATCCCCATCCGGGATTTTGCCCACAAGCGGGACTACAAGGCCGTCACGGTCACCACGAGCATGGACCAGCTCATCGAGGCGGCCATGAACCAGAACTTCGTCCCCGTCGTGGATGACCGGGGAATGTTCATCGGCATCGTCCGCCGTCAGGCCATCATCCGCTACTGCTACGACCGCTCCCGCGCTGCCGCCGCAGAGCAGCGCAGAAAGCCCGAAAAGCAGGAAAAACGAGTCCCGGTCTCTGCCGGGGTGCAGTAAAACAGGAAAAGGCCCCGCCGCTCTGCGTGAAATGTGCAGGGCAGCGGGGCCTTTCTATGTCTGTGGGAAGGGGAGAGTGGTGCTTCAGCCCACGGTGAGGCTGGAATCGGTGAACCGGTGGGTCAGGACAGCCTCGGCGTCCTCGCCGCCCATGGCCAGCAGCTCGTCCACCGAGAGGGTGGTGGAGCAGAGGATGGTCTGGAAGGTGATGGTGTCGATGCCCTCAGCCCGCAGCTGACGCAGGGCGGCCAGCGAAGCGTGGAGAGAGGCTGTGAACCGTCCGACGCAGACGGTGAGGGTATTGCCGCTCTGGGTGCTGGTGTAGGAGATGACCGCGCCGCTCTTGTCGGTGACAGTCAGGCCGGGGAGGGGAGAGACGGGTGCGGACGGGGCGGAAGAGCCGCCGTCAGAAGAGGAAGAAGACTCCTCGGGGATAACAGGCTTTTCCGGCTCCACAGGGCGGGGGATAGAGACCTGCTTGGAATCTCCATTAGCGTCGGTGGCGGTGACTTTTGCGCCCGGGCCCAGCTTGTCCTTGATGGTGTTGAGGTCAAGCTCATTGCCGCGCTGCGAGAGGGCCTTGCCGTTGGGACTACCGGCCTTGGCGGTCAGCTCGAGGCTGCCCGACAGATCGATGTCGCCGCTGCGGATGCCGTCGCCGCCGGAGCCATAATTGCCCGTGCTATTGCCTCCGGTGGCAGTGACCGTACTGCCGGAGATGGCGACACGGTCGGAACTGGAGATGCCGTCGCCGCCGGAGCTGCCGTTGCCACCATTGGCAGTGACCGTACTACCGCCGGAGATGGTGACGCCGCCGCTGATGCTGCAGATGCCGTAGCCGCCGTGGCCGCCGTCTGCACCGCTGCCACCTTGGGCCGTCAGGCTGCCATTTTCGCCGCCGGTGATGGTGAGACTGCCGGTGCTGGCGATGCCGTTGCGGCCATAGTTGCCGGTGTCGCTGATACCACCGGTGAGATGGTTGTCGCCCTTCAGGGTCAGCGTCACGTCGCCCTTCGAAGTAAGGGCGGAACCGGAGTCGGCCTTGATGTTCACATTGTCCAGCGTGACCTCGACCTTATCGTTCTCGGCGTCGATGGTCACGGTGTGGGAAGAAGCTTTGTCCTTGTTCTGATTTGTGATGATGGTGTTGGTGTCCTCCACATCCTTATTCGTGCCCTGTGAGACCTTGTTCGTCCCTTCGGTCTCGCCTGCCTTCACGGTGATGTCACCATCCTCGATGCGCCATGTAGCGGCAAAAGCCGGGGCGGCAAGGGTGGTGAGCATTGCGGCGGTCAGGACAAGCGCCGCTGCCCGCTGAGAGGCCGGACGAGGTGAATCATTACCCCCCGTATGGAGGGGGCGACCCAGAACACGCATCGCAAGCTTACGATAAGACAACATACAAAAACCTCCTTTGAATGGTGAAAAGAAATGGTGAAACCGTAGAATATCAGGTTGCTTTGAATATACCGCATTTGCGGGAAAAAATCAATAAAACCTGCGCGAATCGCCCTGTTTCCTGCGTGAATGATAAAAAAACCATGAAAAATGCCGGGTTTTGCTTTTCTGCACAAGGCATGGTATACTGGAAAAGAAAAACCCGCCGACCGGGCGGGAAAAAGGAGAAACGGAAACATGAAAACGAAATTTGGCATCGTGGGCTGTGGTTTCCTCGGCAATATCGTGGCCGATGCGTGGAAGAAGGGCCTGCTGGAAGACTACGAGCTGGTGGGCGTCACCAGCCGCACCTTCGCTTCGGCAGAGAAGACGGCGGCAAGCGTGGGGTGTGCGGCCTGCGCGGACGTGGACGCTCTGTTGGCGCTGGAGCCGGAGTACATCGTGGAAGCCGCTTCGGTGGAAGCGGTGCGAGCCATGGCCGTTCCGGTGCTGCGCCGGGGCGTGAACCTCGTGGTGCTGTCCATCGGTGCATTCGCCGACCTCGCGTTCTACGAAGAGGTCAAGCAGGCGGCCCGGGAGGGCGGCGCAAAGGTGCATCTGGCCAGCGGCGCCATCGGCGGCTTCGACGTATTGCAGACCGTCACTCTCATGGCTGAGGCCCTGAAGCTGGACGAGAAGGCCGGCATCGAGACCCACACCGGTGCGAAGGGCTTCCGCAACACCCCCGTCTGGGCCGACCATCTGCTGACCGACACCGAGAAGACCACCGTCTTCACCGGCAGCGCCAAGGAAGCCATCGCAACCTTCCCGCGCCGGGTCAACGTCGCTGTGGCCACCTCGCTGGCCACCACCGGCCCCGACATCACCGGCGTGACCATGCACTCCGTACCCGGCTGGGTGGGCGACGACCACTGCATCACTGCCGAGATCGAGGGCGTGAAGGCCGTGGTGGACATCTGCTCGTCCACCAGCGCCATCGCCGGCTGGAGCGCCGTGGCCCTGCTGCGCAACCTCGCCTCGCCGGTCTGCTTCTATTAAAAAGGAGGGAGTCTCATGTTCAAGAAACTGGTGGCCATCGAGCCGGTCAGCCTCATCCCCACAGCAGAGGAAGCGCTGCATCAGTATGCCGAGCAGGTCGAGCTTTACCGCGATATTCCCGCCGACGACGAAGAAATCGTTCGCCGCATCGGAGACGCCGACGCGGCGCTGTTGAGCTATACCTCCCGCATGGGCAAAAACGTCATCGAGCGCTGCCCGAACCTGCGCTACATCGGGATGTGCTGCAGCCTCTACTCGGAGGAAAGCGCCAATGTGGACATCGCCTTTGCCCGGGAAAAGGGCATCAAGGTGCTGGGCATCCGGGACTACGGCGACCGCGGCGTGGTGGAGTACGTCCTCCACGAGCTGACCGGTTTGCTCCACGGCTTCGGGATGCCGATGCTCCACGACGAGCCGGTGGAAATTTACGGCCTCAAGGTGGGTATCGTGGGTCTGGGCGTCTCGGGCCGGATGATCGCCGATGCACTGGCCTTCCTCGGCGCGGACATCTCCTACTACAGCCGCAGCCATAAGCCTGACGCCGAGGCCGCAGGCATGAAGTATAAGCCGTTGGACACTCTGCTCCGGGAGAGCGAAGTGGTCTTCACCTGTCTGAACAAGAATGTTCTGCTCCTGGGTGAGCCGGAGTTCGAGGCGCTGGGGGAGGGAAAAGTCCTTTTCAATACCTCCATCGGCCCCGGCTTTGACTCCGCCGCGCTGGGAAAGTGGCTGGATAAGCCCGGCACCCACTTCTTCTGTGACACCTACGCCGCCGCAGGCCCCGTCGGTGAGGGCTTCTTCCAGCGGCCCAATGTCCACAGCCCGGGAGTCTCGGCAGGCCGCACCAGGCAGGCTTTCGTTCTGCTGAGCCAGAAGGTGCTGGCGAACATCGAGACGGCGCTGGGAGAATAAGCTGTAATTTCTCTGATGTGTTACACGCCGGCAGCGACCACCGCAACCATTGTCCCAACTGCCTGTCCAGCCTTCATGTGGACGAAGAACCCGGCGACCGTGCCTCCGACTGCGGCGGCATCATGGAGCCGGTGGCCGTCTGGGTACGCAAGGGCGGCGAGTGGGCCATCATCCACCGCTGCAAACGCTGCGGAAAGCTCAGTTCCAACCGGGTGGCGGCAGACGACAACCCCATGAAGCTCATGAGCATTGCCATGAAGCCGCTGTGTTCTCCGCCGTTCCCGCTGGATTATCTTGAGGAAATGACCGCCTTGATGGGCGGCGATGGACGGATGCGATAAGCCGCAGCCAAAAACGAAAAGCCGCTGTGCCGGAGAAGGTATGAAAAAGTACAAAGATAGGGGAGAGCGCTTCGATGGACTATATCAGAGTCACCAAAGAAAACATCGACAGGGAACACATCTGTTGTGCCATGTCCGGCAAACAGAGCCTTGCCAAGAAAGAATGGCTCAAGCAGCGCTTTGAGGAGGGACTTGTTTTTTACCGCAGTGCAGAGCGCGGCAAATGCTTTATCGAGTACATCCCGGCAGAAAACGCATGGGTACCCATTGATGCGGCAGGCTGGCTTTATATCAACTGTCTGTGGGTCTCCGGTTCTTTGAAAGGTCACGGCTATTCCAGCGATCTGCTGGAAGAATGCCTTCGGGATGCCAAGGCGCAGGGCAAAAACGGCGTTTGCATTCTGTGTGCCGAGGGACGAAAACGGGAATTTCTTGCCGACTCCAAGTTTTTGACCCATAAGGGCTTCAAGGTCTCAGACATCTCCGATTGCGGCATCAACCTCATGTACCTGCCCCTTGCAGAGAATGCCCGGCCGCCAAAATTCAAGGACTGTGCCAAGCATCCCAAGGTAGAGGAAAACGGCTTTGTCCTCTACTATACCGACCAGTGCCCCTACACCTATTATTGGGTGCCAAAGGTGCAGGAGGTCGCAAAGGAACATGGGATCCCGTTCAAAGCCATCCACATCACCGAGAAAGAGACCGCCCAGAATGTGCCTGCACCGGTCACAACATACGCATTGTTCCGGGATGGGAAGTTTGTGACCCAGAGCATCCAGTCGGACAAGAAATTTTTGAAATTAGCGGCAGAATAATTGAATCAGGCAAGACGCCAGACGCTCAGACGCAGTGCAGCCCATAGAATGGGGGCGCACTGCGTTTTTTGGAGGATTTTATATGGAAGAAATTGTTGTATATGTTCACGGAAAGGGCGGTTCGGCACAAGAGGCCGAGCATTATAAAGCTCTATTCCCTAATTGTGAAGTAATTGGTTTCGACTACCACGCACAATCTCCATGGGAAGCCACGGAGGAATTTTCCGGATTTTTTACGGCAGTGCGGAAACGCTGCGGGAAGCTCACACTGGTGGCAAATAGCATTGGTGCGTTCTTTTCGTTTGCATCATTGAATGAAAAATTGGTGGATGCCAGCTATTTTATTTCTCCGGTAGTTGATATGGAGCAGTTGATCTGCAACATGATGCGGTGGGCTGACGTCTCCGAAGCAGAACTTGCAGAGAAACTGGAAATTTCCACAACATTTGGAGAAACGCTGTCGTGGAAATATCTCTGCTATGTCCGAGAGCATCCGGTTTCATGGAAAATCCCTACCCGCATTTTGTATGGGGAAAAGGATGCTCTGACCTCCATGGAAACCATAAAAGCCTTTGCGGAAAAGAACAACGCAGAGCTGACCGTTATGCCGGGCGGAGAGCATTGGTTTCATACAAAAGAGCAGATGCAATTTTTAGATAACTGGATAAAGAATAGGAGACCCTGCAAAGAAACAGAAAATAAGGACGGCCTCGCTTCTCCTGCTTATAGTTCTGGGAACCGGGCTGGTAGCTTGCCCTGCCTGCAGCAGGGCCGTGCTGTTCGAATCCCTCTGGGTCCCAAAGCCAGCGTGTGACTTATATGTACGCAAAAGAAAAGCAGCAGCGTTAAAATTACGCTGCTGCTAAAAGTGGACCTAGAGGGATTCGAACCCTTGACCTCTCGGATGCGAACCGAACGCTCTCCCAACAGTCTCGCTTTTGTGCACACCTTATGCACCGTGAGAAAGAAAAAATCAACGTATATCCGTCCATATAAAACGACCTGCCATCCCAACGGCCTTTCTTGGTCGCAAGTATGGTTTCCAATCCGCTGATTTTCAAAAGGAAGCTATTTGGGATGTAATATGGTTGGCGGACAAGTGAGCTACAGGCCCTTGAGATATAGCTCACATGGGGTTCAGATGTATCGCATCCCAATTCACAATAAAATACGATATACCGTAAAAGCGCAACTTCAACTTTGAATGAATGGAAGCTGCGCTTTTTACATTTGACAACAAGTTGTAGATTGACAATAGGACTCATACACGATAAACTTTATATAGTATTATGTAGATCAGAAGGAGGCCAAACCATGAGCGTCAAGTACACTACCCCTGCCCAGCACAAGAGTAATCTCCGCAATGTGTACGGCACCTTTGCCATTGAGGGCATGACCATCAGCAAAGATACACGCAGCAACCTTGATCGCATTGGCAGCGGTCAGGCCAGCTATCAACAGGTCGTGAATGAACTGCGTGCAAAGTACGCAAAGAAGGGCTGATTATGTTCACGAAGTATGATGTCTACACCACAGTGCAGTCCATGTACTGCTACCCGGATACGGATGTTCTGATCAACAAGCTGGACATCCGTGACAAAGCAGAACTTAAACAGGCCGAAGAAGAATTTACTGCAGTCAAGCAGATGGCTCTGTTGCAGGAGCCAATCAAGGGACGGTTTACCAAAACTCACCTGTTTCGGATTCATCGCTTCCTTTTTGAAGATGTGTATCCGTTTGCAGGGCACATCCGTAAGGAACAGATCAGCAAGGGTGACACGATGTTCTACCCTCCAGACCTGATTGACCGAGAATTGGAGCGCGTGTTCAAGAATATTCGCTCCAAAAAGCTGCTTGCCGAGCGTAATGAAGAAAAGCAGATTCAAAATCTGTCGCAGACGATGGCGGAACTGAACATTATCCATCCTTTCCGTGAGGGAAATGGCCGCAGCACCCGTGAATTGATTCGCTGCATGGCATTAGAATATGGTCTGCATATTAACTGGGGCAACACTGACCGAGAAACTTTGATCAACGCTGCAATTGCTGCCGTAGATGATGATATGGCATTCTGTGATATTCTTAGGCAGTGTATGGAATACCTATGAAAGTACCAAGAGGGTGCATGTATGGCGTTAAAAGACATTAAATTTGAGAAGTATGGCGATATTTATGAGTTGAGCCGTCCTCAATGGGGAAATCACAAAGCTCGAATAAGTGCTTATCCCGGATTACTCGATAAGGTTTTACGCCATACTTGGACATACACAAAGGGAAAGCATCCATATCTAACAACAATCATTAAAAGTGATAATGGAGAGAAGCATACTGTTTCATTGCATAGATTTGTTCTAAATCACCTCTATGGGACACACAATGTAGCAAAAATGCTTGAACCTGACAACATCATTGAGCATCTTGACAATGATGGACTGAATTGCTCCTATGACAATCTTCATATTCTTTCAGCAGATTACAACAAAGCAAAAGCTTTTACGATTGATAAAGAACCCCGTCCATCATTTGCAGTCATTCAAACTTTTGTGACAGGTGTTTACTATTCGCACAAAAAGAAACGCTATCAAGTTCAAATTGTTTTTAATCGAAATGTCATCTGGCATCATGTGGAGAAGCGGAGTGTTCCAGTTGAACGAATACATCTTATATACTATGATTTTTAGCAACTATTTGTGGATTGGCTGAATCTCATGAAGTTTAGAAAATTAAATAAGTTTGATTTATCTGTATTACGGCCAGCCAAAGGAAGAATCATAGATCGTCCACAGTTTGAAGTGACGGAAGAAGAAAAAAATGCATCGATTATTGTTCGAGATGGAATACCATATCTCGTATTAAAAACTGAAGGCGATAATGGTTTGGCCTTTATTGTAAAAACTGCATATCAAGATTTAGACGATTTATAAGGCAAGATAAAAGCATCTCAAAAGCGCAACTTCTACTCTGAATGAATAGAAGCTGCGCTTTTATTTTTGCCCACAACACATTTCAAAAGGAGGATGCCTATGGATAAAGACTTTATGCTGAACTATTTTAACAAAGCCGTACAGCCTGAATGGGAGGAACTGCTGAAAACACCGCGCTACCAACCGGCAGCAAGTAAGCGTGACGCAATCGAACGGGAGTTCTTTCGGATGTTGAACGATGAGCAGAAACGCAAGTACCTTGATTTGGAATCCGCAGTCATACTGGCAGAATGTGACATCGCAGAAGCTATGTATATGAAAGGTGCCGCAGACCGTGAGTTGATGATTCGTTAATACCATGAGTTATGACTACTTCTATGGTCAGTCGGGCGAACTGTTCTCCTATTTCCGCATCCCCAAGGCACTGTTCCATGATTGCCGCTTCCGGCAGCTCTCTACCGATGCCCGGACGCTATACGGCATTCTGCTGGATCGCATGAGCCTGTCTGCAAAGAACGGTTGGCTGGACGAGCAGGGGCGGGTGTATATCATCTACACCGTCCGGGAAGTGCAGGAATCCCTCTGCTGCGCCGAGCACAAGGCGGTCAAGCTGTTCCAGGAACTGGAGGACATCGACCTCATCGAGCGCAAACGCCGTGGTCTGGGCAGACCCAGCCTGATCTACGTCAAGGACTTTTCCTCCGGCTTGCCCAAAGCGCAAGTACAGAATTGCCCAAACAGCAATTCAGGTGCTGCCGAAAGCGCAATTCTGGTGCAGCCAAAACCGCAAGCAAATAAGACTGATAAGAATAAAACAGAGTGGAACGATCCTGACCCTATCTATTCCGAGGTCATCCGGGAGCAGCTTGAGGATTATTTTTATCAGGCGTTGGAAGTCGAGCTGCTTCTCCAGCTCTGCCCGGACGAGGAGGACACCATCGACCAGATCGTGGACTTACTTGTGGACACCTGTTCTACCAAACGCAAGATGTTGCGGATTGCCGGAGATGACAAGCCTGCCGAGGTGGTACGCAGTCGGCTGAAAAAGCTGAACGCCGACCACATCCGCTTCGTGCTGGATTCGCTGGCAGAAAACACCGCCCCGGTGCGGAACATGAAGCAATATCTGCTGGCAATGCTCTACAATGCGCCCACCACCATGAACCTCTACTATCAGAACAAGACGAACCACGACTTTGCGCGCGGTTCTCCGAAAGCGGGGTGATGTTATCGCAAAGAAAGCTACGATTATTGCAGTCACCAATCAAAAAGGTGGTGTCGGAAAAAGCACCACCTGTGAAAATCTGGGCATCGGGCTGGCAATGGAGGGAAAGAAAGTTCTGTTGGTGGACACTGACCCACAGGGCAGTTTGACCATCAGCATGGGCTGGCAGCAGCCCGACGAACTGCCCACCACCCTTTCCACCCTGATGCAGAAAGCCATGAACGACCAGCCCATCCAGCCCGGCGAGGGCATTCTGCACCACGCAGAGGGCGTTGACTTGATCCCTGCCAACATCGAACTGGCAGGGCTGGAAGTTGCCCTTGTGAACAGCATGAACCGGGAAAAGATGCTGAAACAAGTGCTGGACAGTGCCAAGCGGGAGTACGATTTTATTCTGCTGGACTGTATGCCTTCGCTGGGGATGCTCACCATCAACGCACTGGCGGCGGCAGACGCTGCCCTGATTCCTGTGCAGGCGCAGTACCTTTCCGCAAAAGGTCTGGAACAGCTTTTGCAGACCGTCCAAAAGGTCCGGCGGCAGATCAACCCCAAGCTAAAAATTGAGGGTATCCTGCTGACCATGACCGACAGCCACACCAACTACGGAAAGCAAATCAGCAATCTGATCCGGCAGGCATACGGAAAACACCTGAAGGTGTTTGAGCAGACCATTCCGCGGTCTGTCCGAGCGGCTGAAACCAGTGCCGTGGGCAAGAGCATTTTCCAGCACGACCCCAAGGGTAAGGTGGCAGAAGCCTACAAATCTCTTGCAAAGGAGGTGCTGGCGGATGCCGATCGACAGCGAAAACTTAGCTCTGAAAGGGCTAGATGACCTATTCTCCACCGAGGAAAACCGACAGGAGGAACAGCGGGAGCAGGTACAGCAGATTCCTGTGGATGAACTTTTTCCGTTCAAGAACCACCCGTTCAAAGTTCTGGACGATGATGCTATGACCCGGACGGTGGAAAGCATTTCGCAGTTTGGTGTGCTTGCGCCACTGATCGCCCGCCCCAGACCAGAGGGCGGCTATGAGATCATCTCCGGGCACCGCCGGAAACACGCCGCAGAGCTTGCCCATCTGGACACCGTGCCAGTCATTGTGCGCAATATGAAGGATGATGCCGCCACGATATTGATGGTCGATTCCAATTTGCAGAGAGAACACATCCTACCGAGTGAGCGGGCTTTTGCGTACAAGATGAAGCTGGATGCGATAAAAAATCAAGGTGCTAGGTCTGATTTGACTTCCCGACAAGTTGTCGGGAAGTTGGAAGCCGCTGATGAAGTCGGAAAAGCCACTGATGAAAGCGGCAGACAAGTCCAGCGTTTCATTCGGCTCACCAATCTTGTCCCTGAACTACTGGACATGGTGGACGAAAAGAAAATCTCTTTTAACCCTGCGGTCGAATTGTCTTATCTTGATGCAAAACAGCAGCAAGATTTTTTAGAAGCAATGGATGCTTCCCAGAATGCGCCCTCTCTTTCGCAAGCCATACGGATAAAGAAGCTGGCGCAGCAAAGCGAGTTCAGTTATGATGCTGTCTACGACATTATGAACGAGGAAAAGAAAAGCGAACTGGACACTGTGACCATCAAAAACGAAACTCTGCGGAAATACTTTCCGCGCAACTACACGCCCCGGCAGATGGAAAACATCATCATCAAGCTGCTCGACCAGTGGCAACTGAAAAAGCAGCAGGCAAAACAAAAGAAGCAGGAAGAAGCGCGTTGAGCGCAGACTGAACCAAGAGACCCGATGGGGTCTTTTTTGTTTGCAAAATTTGGAGGTAACGCCTATGAACAATACGATTCCTTTTCACTCTGCAACCCATGCTCCGCAGATCACGGTGGATGTGAACATCCTGACCATGCTGAAGCAGGCGGCATCCTGTTTGAGCGAGGCAGCGGGCAAGGATGTGTACCTTGCCGCCATCGGCCCGGACATGGAGCTGACCATTATCATGGAGGAGGATGCCCCTTCCATTCTGCCCTGTTTTGACGAGGACGATGCCCTGATTTCCGTGAAGGGTGCGCCGCTGTTTATCAGCTACAATCCGGCGCAGGTCCTCAAGCTGGCAGGCAAGCGGTACCTGACCGGTCCGGTCATCTTCTACCGCACCGATGGGCACAGTTCCATCGTATCCCTGACGGTGGAGGATATTTACCGCTTTCAGACCTATCTGGAAAGCCACAGCACCACCCTGATGGCAGATGGGCAGAAGCTGACCTGCATCTGTATCGACTGAGGTACGCCATGCTGAACTTTTTTATCGGTTTCGCATTTTTTGAAGCAGGTGCTTTTTTCGGCTTCTTCGTGGCTGCTCTGATGCAGGCGGCAAGGGATGGTGATGAACGATGCAGGAAGAAATCGAACAGAAATCCTTCAACCTGATAATCTCCACCACAAAGCTGTCTGCCCGGACTGTCCTGCGGGCGGTAAAGGCGGCGTTTCGGCTGTACCAGTCCAAGGCATCCCAAGGCAAGCAGAGCGTCCGCACCCTTCTGCGGCAAAACCGGGGCGTGTCCAGCGTGGAGATCAGCAAGACCGGCATCCGTGGCTTAGAGCGGTATGCCAAAAAGTACGGCATCGACTACGCCATCCGCAAGGACACCTCCGAGGTGCCGCCCCGGTATCTGGTCTTTTTCAAAGCCCCGGACGCAGAAGCCTTCCAATCGGCGTTCAAGGAGTATTCGGCATCTTTGCTGAACAAGGATAAACGCCCCTCGGTGCTGGCAAAACTGCATGAACTGGTGCAGGCGGCGGCAGAACTCCCCGGCAAAGTCCGGCACAAGGAACAGGAGCGTGGACTGTGACCACGAAAAAGCTGACAAAGCTGCTGGCACTGTATCTGCCCTATATTTTGCTGGGACTGGTGGCAACCAACTTTGGCGAAGCGTGGCGGCTTGCCGAGGGCAAGGAGCTGGGCGATAAGATCATGGCGATGATGGACACCTTCCCGATGGCATTTGCAAACCCTCTGCCCAGCCTGCATCCGCTTGATTTGCTGGTGGGCTTGTGCTGCGGCGCAGGGTTACGGCTGGCGGTCTATCTGCGTGGCAAAAATGCAAAAAAGTACCGGCATGGCATGGAGTACGGCTCTGCCCGATGGGGCACTCCGAAGGATATCGAGCCTTTTATGGCTCCAAAGTTCGAGGACAATATCATCCTGACCAAAACGGAACGGCTGATGATGTCCAACCGCCCGCCGGACCCCAAGAATGCCCGGAACAAAAACGTGCTGGTGGTGGGCGGTTCCGGTTCAGGTAAAACACGCTTTTGGTTGAAGCCGAATCTGCTTCAGTGCCACAGTTCCTATGTCGTCACCGATCCGAACGGTTATAATACACGAGGATAGAGAAAGGTAGCGTTTTATCAACGCAAATTACATACAGAAGGGAGGCAAAACCGTGGCAAAGAAAGAAGAAATCAAAATCACAGCTCTATACGAGCGATTATCCAGAGACGATGAACAGGCTGGCGAATCGAACTCCATCCTAAATCAGAAAAAGTATCTCGAAGAATATGCCCGACAAAAGGGACTGAGAAATATCCGCCATTTCTATGATGATGGTTACTCAGGCACGAATTTTAACCGCCCCGGCTTTACCGCCCTGCTGGAAGAAATCGAAGCCGGACGAGTGGACACTCTGGTGGTAAAAGACCTATCGAGATTTGGTAGAAATTACCTGCAAGTCGGATATTACACCGAGATTGTATTCCCGAAAAAGGGTGTTCGCTTTATCGCTATCAACAACAATGTAGATAGTGCCAATCCAACCGAAAATGACTTCACTCCGTTTTTGAATATCATGAACGAGTGGTACGCCAAAGACACCAGCAACAAAATCAAGGCTGTCTTTAAGTCCAGAATGAAAGAGGGATTAAGGTGTAGCGGTGCTATCCCCTATGGCTACAAGCGTATCAATGGCGATAAGCAGACCCTTGTTGTAGATGAACCGGCTGCCGAGGTTGTGAGAAAGGTGTTCCGTCTTGCCTGTCAAGGTGTGGGTGTTACTGCGATTGCGGAGCGACTAACCGAAGAAAAGGTGCTGATACCCTCTGCATATACGGCAAAGTATTCTCCCGAAAATTGCAGACACAGAACCGTCATAGACCCTTATCGTTGGAACGCTACCACCGTAGGCTATATTCTGGACAGGCAGGAATATCTCGGTCATACCGTGTTGGGCAAATCTATCTGCGAAAACTTCAAAACAAAGCAACGCAGAGCCGCAACGCCGGAAGAACTGATGATATTCCCCGATACCCACGAAGCCATCATTGACCAAGACACATGGGACATTGCCCAGAAGCTCCGTGTCCGTGCAAAGCCGAGAGCCGCAAACGGAACTTATTCCCACCGTTTATCCGGCATGATCTATTGTGCGGATTGTGGTTCACGAATGGGATTTATCAGTCCCGATGCCAAGCAAAGCGAAAAGCACTATGATTCTGATTCTGCTTTTCAATGTGGCAACTATCGAAACAAGAACAATGAATGTGTTTCCCACTTCATTAAAACCTCTGCTCTGGAAGCGGCAATTTTACAGGCAATCAAAGCAGTCAGCCAATATGTCATTGAGAACGAAGCGGAGTTTATTTCCCAGCTCAAGACCGTATGGAATGAGAACAAATCCAAGTCAGCCAACAACGGACAGCAGGAAATTGACGAAGCCAAGAAACGAATGGCTGAACTGGACGCAAAGATACAGAAGCTCTATGACAGTGCTATCAGCGGTCTGTTGCCGGAGCGACAGGCACAGAGAATGATACAGCAGTACGACGAAGAACAGCTTATGCTGGAAAAGCGTGTTGAGGAATTGCAGGGGCAGATACAAGAGGAAGAAGTTGAGAAAATCGACACCAACCGCTTTATCGCCTTAGTCAACAAATACCGAAACTGCGAGGAACTGACGGACACCATGCTCTATGCCTTTATTGACAGAGTGGAAGTCCATGAAGCCACAGGTGGTCGTACCGTTTACCGTCAGCAGAACATCGACATTTATTTCAACTTCATCGGCAACTACTATCCCCCTGTTGAGACTGTTTCCGAAGAAGAACGCATTGCCGCCATTGAAGCCGAGCAGTTACGAAAGAAACAGGAAAAGGCAAAGCGTTCAACCGAAGTACAGAAACAAAAGAGAGCTGAACTGATGAAAGCTGTTGAAGCCGGAGACCCGGAAGCCATAGCCGAATATGAACGCAAACTCGCCTTACAGCGTGAGCGAAACCACCGCAGACAGCAGAAAATCAAGGAAGCCAGAGAAGCCGACCCTGCCTATATCGCCCAAATGGAAGAAAAAGAACGCTTACAGCGTGAAAAACTTCTCGAATCCGAGCGTAAACGGGCAGAACGAGCCAACAGGCAGAAGAAACTTTCCCGAAAGGAGCTGAAAGAAGCCGCCAAGACAGACCCGAAAGCAGCCGAGGAATGGCAAGCCTTAAAGGAAAAAGAAGCCGCAGCCAGACAGCGAAAAAAGGAGCGTGAGGAAGAACGCATGGCGGCAGACCCCGAATATGCCGCTATGATGGCAGAACGCAAGGCTGAGTATACCAGAACAAGGACTGCCAAGCGAAAGGCAGAGCGTGAAGCACTTGTAGAGCTTGCCAAGACCGATGAAGAAGCTGCAAAGAAGCTGGCTGAAATGCGAAAGTATCAGAGTGAAGCTACCGTCAGAAGCTATCAGAAAATGAAAGCAGATGCAGAAGCCGGAGACCCCGATGCAATCAAACGCTATGAAACTACCCTTGCCAAACGCAGGGAGGAATATCACAGAAAGAAAGGTGCTTAATATGGAACTGAACTTTATCAAATGTGGAGACTACTACATCCCCGACATCAAGCTGAAAAATCCGAATATCCGTCTCGGCAAGTGGGGACGGATGCGAAAGGAGTATCTGCGACTGGCTAACCCAGTCCTGTTCTCTGACATGGTGCTGAATGAAACCCTCTATGAGCATTGTGCGGAGATTGAGGAAACCGCCAAGAAGCGTATGGAAATCATCGTGCCACAGCTTGCAAAGGCATACGGCGTGACGGAACAGCTCAAAGCCGAGAACCAAATCGAATGGGTTCGCCAGATGAACGCTTGTGTTGCACAGGCTGAGGAAGCTATCAAGGGCGAGCTGATCTACGCCGATTAAAACTGAATACGAAGTCAAAGAGCCGTTATTGCAGAAGCAGTAGCGGCTCTTGTGTTACATAGGGACTATTCGCAGTCCCTAAATTTATTTTACGGAGGAATCTACTATGAACATGAACATCAACGAAAAGAAAGTCCTGTATGCCTTTGGCTGCCCCGTCCTCAAAGCAACCGTTGAGCGTTTGCGTATGCTGGCTGCTCTCACCCCCGACCCTGCCACCAAAAAGCTGTTCTACACGCTGGCAATCAAGTTGCTTGCTGATCGGACGGACGAGTGGTATCGCTGCTTCTTCTACAACCTCCGCATGGAGATGGAAGGCTACTTCAATGCCCAGCTTATTATGAATCTGGCAGAGGTCAGTACCATCGAAGTAGAGGGTTATGACTACGAAGCAAACGAAGAATAAGGTTTTTCAAAAATACGGTCAAGAGCCGTAAAAATTGAAAAATTGGCGATAGAAACGCTTCGGACGAGGAATGGTTCGCCGGAGCGTTTTCTATCGCAAAATCGGTGTTTTTCTCATTTCAAGAGCCAAGAAAAATCCCCGAAAAATGCCCCTCTTGACCAAACAGAGCAAAAAAGGAGTTTCTATGAAAACAGGACTGACAAAACAGGAAAAGACCACGGATATTTGGTTTGACGAAAAAGAACCGACAATCCATATCCGCACCCACAACACAGATTTGAAAAACAGGCTGACAAAATACAGCCGCCAATACCCCACCGTCTGCAAGCTGACGGACGATGACCCCGAAATCGGCTACAAAGAATTTGAAATAGAAAAAGGTCGATTCTCTTTCCGGCTGACTGCTCCGTACAGCGAGGAACGCAGACGAAAAGCAAGCGAGAACGCCAAGCAAAACGGTATCAACAGCCAGACGGAATGATGTAGCGTTTTGGGCTGATTTGCGGTCAAAATGTCGGGTCTGCACTTGATGCTTTCTTTGATTGTTAAGAAAAATACAGATTATATGAGGTGTACAATGTTGAATTAGAAATGCAGATATGATATACTTTGAATGAGGACATAGTCTTGAGAGAACCGGAGAGTAAAAGGGTTTTTATCACAGATCCGGCACTCGCTACGGCTGGAAGCCTTTTGAAAACATTGGAACACATGAAAAAGTATGGTTTCAAAGATGAAAATGTAGCTATTATGGCAATGTTCGGATGTCAATCTGGAATAGAACGAATTTTTAAGGAACATCCAGAAGTGAAGCTGTTTTTAGTTCATATGGCAGACGGAATTAGGGAAGATGGGTATTTACTGCCGTATAATGGAGATACTGGAGATAGATTATATGGAGTAAGAGAAAATGAATATATAATTTGATAATGTGGAGGTAAAATTATGAATTCCAGAGAATTATTAGATGCACTAAGTGTTGCTGAGCGCTTAAAAGATACGACAAGGCATTGCTATACATCGAAGGGAAGACACGAGAGTGTAGCAGAACATAGCTGGATGATGACATTGATGGCGTTTTTTATGCGAGATGAATTTCCAAATGCTGATATGGATAAAGTTATTCGTATGTGTATTATTCATGATTTGGGCGAATGTTTCACGGGAGACATTCCTACATTTAGTAAAGAACAAGTGCATGAGGATATAGAAGAAAATTTGTTATTTAACTGGATAGAGACGTTACCTGCTTATTATGCAGAAGAAATGAAAGCTCTCTATAATGAGATGGCAGAAAGAGAAACTGTCGAAGCTAAGATATATAAAGCTATTGATAGCTTGGAAGCTTTAATTCAGCATAATGCTTCTGATCTATCTACATGGATTCCAAAAGAGTACGAATTAAATTTGACTTATGCAGATGACCGAGTGAGTTTTTCAGAGTATCTTACTGAATTACGACAAGCTATACGAGAGGACACACTTGCAAAGATAGAAGAAAAATAGTTATAAACATTGTCTAAGCCAAAGGCGATCAACCGTAAAAAGTTGGTCGCTTTTGTTTTATCCATTATTGCGAAAGGAGCTTGCCTATGAGTAAAGAAGAACTGGAAAGATTGGAGCGTGAGAAGTATGTGGTTGAGCGAAAGCTGACCGCAGCCAAGCACAAGGAAAAACGATTGCAGAGCGAATTAAAGCGGCTGACCCGAAGTGAACGAACCCACCGCCTTTGCACTCGTGCCGGAATGTTGGAAACCTTTTTGAAAGAACCTACCACTCTGACCGATGATGATGTGATGGAGCTTTTGACTTTCATCTTCCACAGCGAAGCGGTTCAAAAGAAACTGGATTTGCTGATTGAGAACCGAAAGGAATTGGAGCAACCGAACGGGAGCTAAAAGACCCTTTTGGAAAAAGGGCGCAATTATACACCACCTAAAGGTTGTGCATTGCGTTCTGCCGAAAGCCCCTTGCAGGGAGCAGATGATTTCCGCAGTCTGCTCTAATCATACAGGGGAAGCTACACTTCCCCTGCGTTGGCTTTGCCAACTACCCCTTTGTGGACTTGCCGCCGAGAAACGATTGCAAGCAATCATTCCTCGACAGCAAGTTTATATTCCATCACCTGACCGTTGCTGAAAAGTATCGGTCATTTTTTATTGCACCGAAAGGAGGTTCACACAAAATGCCCGTTCCACATTTTAATATCAAAATCACACAGCGAAGCAAAGGTAAATCTGCGGTTGCCGGAGCTGCCTATCAAGCCGGAGAAAAGCTGTTTTCCGAGTATGACCAGAAAACCAAGAACTACACTTGCAAGAAAGAAGTGGTCTATACGGAAATCATGTTGCCCCCAAATGCTCCACCCGAATATGCCGACCGAGCGACCCTCTGGAACTCCGTTGAGGAAATCGAAAAGCAATGGAACTCCCAACTTGCAAGGCGGTTTGTAGTCGCCCTGCCCAGAGAAGTCCCGATGGAGATGTTACCGCAGATGGTCAAAGAATACTGCGAGGAGCATTTTGTTTCTAAGGGAATGTGTTGTGATTTTGCAATCCATGACCCCTACCCACCGGGACACAATCCCCATTGCCACTTCATGCTGACCATGCGAGCCATTGATGAAAATGGAAAGTGGTTGCCTAAGAGCCGAAAGGTTTATGACCTTGACGAAAACGGCGAGCGTATCAAGCTCCCCTCCGGCAGATGGAAAAGTCATAAGGAAGATACCGTTGACTGGAACGAACAGTATCATGCCGAGGAATGGAGACATGGTTGGGAAGTTGTTCAGAATAAATATCTGGAGCTTGCCGGAAGTCCCGAACGGATTGATATGCGTTCTTATGAAAGGCAGGGACTTGATATTATCCCGACAGTTCACATGGGAACTGCTGTCTCTGCGTTGGAGCGAAAAGGCATTGCCACCAACATCGGCAATCTGAACCGAGATATTAAAGCCGCCAACCGCATGATGAACGCTATCCGCAGCACTATTAAAAATCTGCGTGACTGGATTGCGGACATTCTGGAAGCAACCAAAGAAGTCCTTGCAGAGAATGAAGCGGAAAAGAAAAATGTTTCTCCGAACCTTGCCACTCTCCTGCGAGATTATCTGAATCTGCGAAAGGCAGAGCGTAGCGAATGGTCGAGATACGGACAGCAGAAAGGCACGACCGATGATTTGAAAACCATCTCCCAAGCAACCGTCTATCTGCAACAGCATGAGCTTTTCACGCTGGAAGATTTGGACACCGCCCTGCAAGGCGTGAGTGATAAAGCCACTTCCATTCGTGAGGATATGCAGAAAGCCGCTAACCGTATGAAAGCCATTACCACCATTCAGAACGCCGTTGCAGATTGCGAGACACACAAGGCAGTCCATGACAAGTATATCAAAATCGGCTGGAAAATCAGAAAGGAAGCCTATGCTGAAAGCCACAAGGACGAGCTTACCGCTTTTAACAAGGCATACCGCACGCTCAAAAAACATGGTGCTGATTTGAATGTGGACTTGAAAGCATTGCAGAAAGAATATGACGATTTGAAGATTTCCCATACTGATCTGAAAGCACAGCTTGCAGAAGTCAACGAGGAATTGAAGCCGATGAAAGATATTCGCTACTGGGTCGGCAAGGTGCTATCGCCGGAACAGACGATTGAGAAGCAGCCAGAGCCGAAGCACTCTCTCAAAGAACGCTTGCAGTATGAGCAGGAACAGAAGAAAAAGGAACAGGTGCAGAAAGCACCGAAACAGAAAAAACAGGATATGGAACTTTAACAGGCACTTGCCGTTTTCACTATGAAAATGTCGAGTGCCTTTTTTCGTTTCCCGAAAGGATGATGTAATGAATGTATTTGAAGCAGTTAAACAGAATGTGACCACCAGACAGGCGGCAGAGCTATATGGTATTCGTGTGGGTCGCAATGGAATGGCGGTCTGCCCATTCCACAATGACAAAAATCCAAGTATGAAAGTGGATAAGCGTTTCCATTGTTTCGCTTGCCAAGCGGACGGAGATGTGATTGATTTTGTTTCCCGACTTTTCGGCTTGCCGAGCAAGGAAGCCGCTATGAAGATAGCCGATGATTTTGGTATCAGCTATGACAGCAGACAGAAGCCGTCAATCAGACCGAAAATCCGAGAGCCTACTCCGGAGCAGAAATATCAGCAGGAAGAAAATCATTGCTACAAGATACTGTCTGATTACTTCCATCTTCTGAGGAAGTGGGAAAAGCAATACGCACCACAACAGTCGGATGAAGTGTGGCATCCGCTTTTTGTGGAAGCGTTGCAGAGGAAAAGCCATGTAGAATATCAGCTTGATGTTCTTCTTTATGGCACTTCCGAAGAAAAGAAAGCTCTTGTAGCCGAGCAGAGAAAAGAGGTGATGAAACTTGAACAGCGAATTGCAGGACACACAGCCGAGCATGACTGTGGAAGAAGTCAGAGGAAGTCTGGACTTGACCGATAACGGAGCAATCAAGAATAGCATACGCAACTGTCTGACCGTTTTTCAGAATGACCCTGTTCTGCAAGGTGCTGTCCGATATAACATTCTGACGGAGCGTATCGACATTGTGAAACCGCTATGGTGGAGCAAGCAGACAGCAACCTTGACCGACACGGACTTAAATTATCTCATGCTCTATCTGGAAGATAAATATAGTCTGACCAGCGAGAAGAAAATACAGAAAGCACTTTCCATTATCGCTGACAGCAACAAATACCACCCTATCCGAGATTATCTGAACGGTCTGGAATGGGACGGAACAGAACGCATCCGCTATGCCTTGCACCGATTTCTCGGAGCTGAGGAAAGCGAGTACACTCATCAAGCGTTACGGCTGTTCATGTTGGGAGCAATCAGCAGAGTGTTCAAACCAGGGTGTAAATTTGAAGTCATGCTCTGCCTTGTAGGTGGACAGGGTGCAGGAAAGTCCACTTTCTTCCGTCTGCTGGCAATCAAGGACGAATGGTTCTCCGATGACCTGAAAAAGATTGACGATGACAATGTATATCGCAAAATGCAGGGGCATTGGCTTATCGAAATGTCGGAAATGATTGCCACAGCCAATGCAAAGAGCATTGAGGATATTAAGTCCTTTATCAGCAGGGCGAAAGAAACCTATAAAGTGCCGTATGAAACCCATCCGGCAGACCGCTTGCGACAATGCGTGTTCGGAGGTTCTTCTAACACTATGGATTTCCTGCCCCTTGACCGAAGCGGCAACCGTAGATTTCTGCCCATCATGGTACACCCGGAAAACGCAGAAGTTCACATTTTGGAAGATGAATCGGCATCCAGAGCGTTTATTGATATGATGTGGGCAGAAGCCATGTTCATCTATCAGAATTTCCCTGTGAAGCTGACCTTATCAAAGGATATGGACAAGGAGCTGAAAGAACTGCAAAAGCAGTTTATGCCGGAGGACACGAAAGCAGGACTTATCCAGTCTTTCCTTGATAACTACAAAGGCACACAGGTCTGCTCCAAGCTGATCTATGCAGAAGCTCTGAACCACCCTTTTGACGAGCCGAAGCAATGGGAAATCCGAGAAATCAATGAAATCATGAACAACTGCATTGAGGGATGGAGACCGTTTTCCAATCCACGCAGTTTTGCCAAGTACGGCAGACAGCGAGGGTGGGAACGCATACCACCGCCCGACAACGAGCCATCGGCAACAGGTTCTAATCTGACGGACGGTTTTCGTGAAATATCGGAGGAAGAAGCCAGTCAAATGGAACTTCCATTCTGAAAAATGACCGTGTTGCCGATTATGTTGCTACCCCGTTGTCAAGTCCGTTGCAGGGAAAATCTCTTAAAAGTCCTTTATTTACAAGGGATTTTCTTCTCTGACAACGAAAGCAACGGAGAAATCAAAGAAAAAAGTAAAAATAGTAAATAAGCCAGATAGGACTATGTTCGAGGTTTTTTGAAGCCCGTTGCCGGACTTCGTTGCCGATCACACACCCTGTCTGGCTTTTTTATTTCAAGGAGGTATTGCATGACACAGAACACAACCACAGCAAAAGCACACAAGGCAGCTCCGGCAGGAACATTCAACATGAGAATGGGAAACACCACCTATGTTATCGGCGTTCACTTCAGCAAAGAAAGCAAGGACACCTTAGAGGACAAGATGAAGCGTTTAATGCGTGATGATGTGAAAGCGGCGAATTTCTAAATTGAAAATAATTTGTGACTTTTCCGTTTTCTATCTTGACGAAACGCTTCCGAAAGGCAGTATCGTGGTCGAGTGCGGGAACGCCCTCCTGAAGAACGGCTACAAGCTGAAAATCCTGAATACCATTAACTTTTCCAAGAGTATGCACTACAATCCCTTCGCCTATGTCCACAGCGAAAAGGACATTCTGAAACTGGTCACGACCCTGATGACCAACACCAAGGGTGAGGGGTCTGGCGGCGATCCATTTTGGGAGAAAAGTGAACGTCTTTTGCTCACTGCACTGATCGCCTATCTGCATTATGAAGCCCCTGTGGAGGAGCAGAATTTTGCAACACTGTTGGAAATGCTCAATACCATGCAGGTGCTGGAGGACGATGAAGAATACCAAAATCCAGTTGATTTGCTCTTTGAGGATTTAGCCAAAAAGAAGCCGAACAGCTTTGCAGGACGGCAGTACAAGCTCTATAAATTAGCTGCCGGAAAGACCGCAAAATCCATCCTCATTTCCTGCGGTGCTAGGCTTGCCCCATTCGACATTCAAGAATTGCGTGATTTAACGATGTATGATGAGCTACAACTGGATACGCTGGGCGATAAGAAAACAGCTCTGTTCCTCATCATGTCGGATACGGACAGCACCTTTAATTTCCTGATTTCGATGGTCTACACCCAGCTTTTTAACCTCTTGTGCGACAAAGCAGACGATGTGTACGGCGGCAAGCTGCCCATTCATGTACGCTGTCTGATTGATGAATGCGCTAATATCGGGCAGATTCCTAATCTGGAAAAGCTGGTGGCAACCATCCGCAGCCGTGAGATTTCGGCTTGCCTTGTTTTGCAGGCGAAAAGCCAGTTAAAGGCTATCTACAAGGATAATGCCGACACCATCATCGGCAATATGGACAGTCAGATTTTTCTCGGCGGTTCAGAACCCGGCACACTGAAAGACCTGTCTGAAATGTTGGGCAAGGAAACGATTGATGCGTACAACACTTCGGATACGCGTGGGAACTCCCCATCTTACGGCACAAATTACTCCAAATTGGGTCACGAATTATTAAGTCGAGATGAGCTTGCAGTGCTGGATGGCGGCAAGTGCATCCTGCAGTTGCGTGGTGTCAGACCGTTTCTTTCAGACAAATACGATCTGACCCAGCATCCGAACTATAAAATGACATCGGATGCTGACCCCAAAAATGCTCTGGATATTGAAAAATATCTGAGCCATAAAGAAAAAATCCGCCCGGACGATCAGTTCGTCCTCGTGGATGTTGATTCACTCCCGCCCGCCTGACAAAGACGAGCGGTTATTTTTTATCCTGACCCAAAAGGCGCACCAGCAAATCAGCCCTTGCCGCAGTTTACGGCAGTTCACAAGTGGGTTTCGGGTGTGCGCAGGGGCGCTTTTTGCCAAACAAAGGAGACGAAATATGGAATTTTTCAATAGTGCAGTGGACGTTCTGAAGACTCTGGTGGTCGCTCTGGGTGCCGGTCTGGGTGTGTGGGGGGCCGTCAACCTCATGGAAGGTTATGGCGGCGATAACCCCTCTGCGAATGCTCATGTACGGTAAGGAAGCAAGCAACCGAAAACAAGAGATAGACCGCCAGCACTACACTATTCCGAACCAAAGACCAAAAGATAAGCATTGTGGGAAAATCTAAACTTTTGGATTTTCCTACAATGCCGACTACGGCGGAATCCTTCCCACTCCTTATATCTTTATTTCCGTATACATTGAATTTGTATTTAGTAAATGCTATAATGTCCCTATTCAAATTATAAATGTGTTGAATTAGTTACATGTACATATTTTTTGTGCCGCATAAATACCCTGTTGAGGTTGTCGTTCTTTGTCCAGATGTGGAAACAATAAAAGGAAGGGAACGATACAGGGAGAAAACAGGCTATTCCGGCTTTACGGTTGAAACCTTATACGATACATTTATGCAGACAACACCACGGATCGGCTTTTGGCTGGACAATTCCAACCAAACACCACAGCAGACAGCAGAAACCATTCTGAACGCCAGAAAGTCGGTATGATTGTTACATATAAGGGGAAGAAAAATTTCTTTTAGGTACTTGCTTTCCTAAAACTAATGTGATATAATAGCATCATTCCAAAAAAGGAGTAAAAAATATGCGGCAAGGTATTCTTAAATAAAACTATAATCAAATAGTGGGAACAAAGGATTATGATAGTCCCTTTTGTGGGGGCTTGGTTTTTTGTACCCAATCTAAGAATACTTTTGCCTTATCAATTTTGACATATCCGAAAAACAGCAATCACAAACAGGTGTATGCTGTATATGTGTATGTCCGCAAATTATAATCCCCAGTGGTAAAAGTATTTTACTGCTGGGGATTTTTATGCCCTTTTGGGGCTGTAAAAGGAGGACAATCACATGAAAATAATCAATATTGGAATTCTCGCCCATGTAGACGCAGGAAAAACGACTTTGACGGAAAGCCTGCTCTATACCAGCGGAGCCATTCCAGAATTAGGGAGTGTGGATAAGGGAACAACGCGGACAGACACCATGCTGTTGGAACGCCAGCGTGGGATTACCATTCAAACGGCCGTCACTTCTTTCTACTGGAAGAATTATAAGATCAATATTGTCGATACCCCCGGCCATATGGACTTTTTGGCGGAAGTATATCGCTCACTTGCTGTTCTTGATGGAGCAATTTTAGTAGTTTCCGCAAAGGACGGCGTGCAGGCACAAACACGGGTACTGTTCCATGCGCTCCAGAAAATGAAAATCCCAACGATTATTTTTGTAAATAAGATAGACCAGGAGGGCATTGACTTACAGAGCGTTTATCAAAATATCAGAGAAAAACTTTCTGGTGATGTCATGGTTATGCAAGATGTTTCGCTCACTCCGGAAGTGTCTCTGACAGACATTGAGGATATAGAAAAATGGGATTCTGTTGTTGCTGGAAATGATGAACTTCTGGAAAAATATATTGCGGGAGAACCTTTGAAAATACAAGATTTACAGAGGGAGAAATGCAGAAGAATACAAAACGGTTCCCTGTTTCCTATTTATCATGGGAGTGCAAAGAACAATATCGGAACTGAAAAGCTGATTGAAGTGATTGCAGAAACTTTCGTTCCGGAAACAGAGAATAGCCAGTCCAAATTATGCGGATATGTTTTTAAGATTGAGTATACAGACCAGAAAAAACGGCTTTCCTACTTACGCCTATATCATGGAACGCTCCATTTACGAGATACAATCCTGCTGTCAAAAAAGAAAAAGATAAAGATTACAGAAATGTTTATTCCGTCAAATGGGGAAATCGTCCCGGCAGACCATGCCTGTTCGGGAGAAATTGTCATCTTATCCGATGATACTTTGAAACTGAATGACATTCTGGGAAATGAAAAACTCCTGCCTCACAAAACACGGATTGATAATCCCATGCCATTACTTCGGACAACGGTAGAGCCGCAAAAGCCGGAGCAAAGGGAAGCCCTGTTAAATGCCCTCACAGAGATTGCTGATACAGACCCTCTTTTGCACTTTGAAATTGATACTGTCACCCATGAGATTATTCTATCTTTTTTGGGAAAGGTGCAGTTAGAAGTTATTTGTTCGTTACTGGAAGAAAAATATCATGTTAGAGTGGCTATGAGGGAGCCTACGGTTATTTATCTTGAAAGACCGATAAAAAAGGCGACCTATACGATTCATATTGAAGTGCCGCCAAATCCGTTTTGGGCGTCCATTGGCTTAACTGTAACGCCACTTCCTGCCGGAAGTGGAACCCGGTTTAAAAGCGAAGTATCTCTCGGCTATTTAAACCAAAGTTTTCAAAATGCCGTTATGGAAGGTGTGCGTTATGGAATGGAGCAAGGCTTATATGGTTGGAGAGTGACAGATTGTGAAATTTGTTTTGACTATGGAGTTTATTACAGTCCAGTTAGTACCCCCGCAGATTTTCGTTTCCTTGCTCCTGTCGTGTTGGAGCAGGCATTGAAAAGAGCAGGAACACAATTATTGGAACCATACCTTTCCTTTACCCTTTTTGCACCGCAGGAATATCTTTCACGGG
>ENA-ORRZ01000656-ORRZ01000656.1-human-gut-metagenome-genome-assembly--contig:-NODE-656-length-29857-cov-2.588786_pt1 | contig 29857 bp, 15 predicted proteins | sample MGYA00242185_ERZ509152 | MGnify/ENA primary metagenome ERZ509152 (study PRJEB26280, sample SAMEA2338668) | human gut metagenome | biome: human gut; feature: human-associated habitat; material: faeces... | reverse complement strand
TTATCATAGGATAATAATGCATTCGCGTGAGCTTCTATGTCTGCTTCATCCATTACATATACTCCATAATAATCATATAAAGCATACATTTTCGGATCGTTCGGATAATGACTCGTGCGAACCGTATTAATATTGAAGCGTTTGAACATGAGAATGTCCTGAATCATGCTTTCTACCGGTACAGCCTTTCCCAGTCGGGGATCTATGTCATGCCTGTTTACCCCTTTGAAAAGAACAAGTACATTATTAATATATACCTTATTATTGCGGATTTCGATCCGACGGAAGCCATATTGTTGGGTGGTAGCCTCAAGGATATTTCCTTGATTATCTGTTAATTCAAAATTGACCGTGTATAAATGGGGAGTTTCGGCACTCCATAACAACGGATCTGAAATGGATATCTTACCTTCACAAATGTTTTCCTTCTCACTGTCCATCTGTCCTGTAGACACTGCTATCGAACGGATGGATTTTCCTTGAGGATTCAGTAAAGAAACATGTAAGGTAGCACCTTTTACTTTCTTTCCATAGTTATGTATATTTGCCTTTATCTTCAGTTCTGCCTTATCCAGATTATCATTAATTGACGATGTCAAATGAATATCACGTAAACGTATTTTAGGAGTTGCGACCAAATACACATCACGATGAATACCGCTTAAACGAAACATATCCTGATCTTCCAGATAGCTTCCGTCGCACCAGCGATAGACTTCTACTGCCAGCGTATTTTTCCCGGATTTTACATAGGGAGTAATACGGAACTCTGCGTCATTGTTCGCTCCTTGCGTGTATCCTACTCGTTTCCCGTTCACCCATACGTAAGCGGCACTGTAAATACCATCAAAATGAATAAAGATTTCTTTATCCTTCCAGTCTGCAGGAAGAGTGAAATCACAACGGTATGAACCTACGGCATTCGGCTCTTTCATAACGGTATATCCTTCCTGTACCTGTATGAAAGGAGGATTGTTTCGGAACGGATAATTTTGATTCGTGTAGATAGGAGTGCCATAACCTTGCATCTCCCAATTTGACGGAACCGATATCTCGCTCCAGCCGGATACGTCGTAGTTTGTCTTGTAGAAGTCCATTGGACGTTCTGAAGGTTGTTTGACCCAATGAAACTTCCAGTTGCCATTTAGAAGCAAGTATCGGGAGGAGTTCGTACGCTTCCAAGGGGTAAGGTAACTCGCATCTGCCTGCATCTCTTTTGTGTTGGCAAAAGGAATAAAGGTAGCTCTTCCCTCTTCTTTATTCCGTTCAAAGATTTGCTCATTCTCCCAATCATTCTTACTCCGCTTTCTCTTGGAAAGAGGCAATACTTTCAGGTTTGATTTTATGATTTTCCATTGATGATTCTGTTGAGAATTATCTTCTTTTAGATGATAGACAAATTTGCCTTCCGTCTCTTCCTTGTATCCAAGATAATATCCAGTCCAAGGACTTAGAAGAGTACAAGTCCCATCGCCCAATTCAGTGAGGTACCACTCCTGTGGTCCGTTTTCATGTATGGTTTGCCACATCACTACAGGGCATTCACTTTGTCCCTTGCCACCATTGCCGATACTTAATTGAAGCAATGGGCTGACAATATAATAACGACCCTCAATCTCCGAAGGAAATAAATTCCATACTTGCGTTTCTTTGGTTTCATCCCGTTTACTAAGTATAACTTTCGGGTCCGAACTCCCATCTTCATAAAGTTCTAGCGATAAACCATTGGGCGTACAAATTTGATATCCTTGCTGAACATCAATAGTCTGTGCCGAAGTTATTGCTATCACAAATAGTGAAAAAAGGCATAGTAATATTAGTTTTCTCATCATTCTTTATTGGATAAGCCTATTTTACTCGTGATAATTTACTTGGTGGAAGGGTACATTGGTCTTATATCCAACGTTTGTAACTTCTCTGTGGCTTTAGTACGTCCAATGGGCTGAATCTTGAGATTGTCAAAATAGGGGGTGCAGACACGCTGTTTTTGTAACGGAGCCATCAGTCCGGCCATTCCACGCGAATAACGTTCCGATGTAGCTTTCACTACTTCTTTACCATCAACAAAGCCTGTCAGTTCATCACCGAGGAAGCGCAGCTTCAATGAATGCCATTGGCAAGCACTGACGCCTTCAATTTTTGCACTATCCAATGTGTATTCACCTCCAACTTCTATATCCTTGCGAGCAAGAATCATTGCTTGTTGCTCAGCATCGCCTATAAGCTCTTTAGGGTTAAGTTTTCCTCGGGTGATGACTAGGGAACAATTACCCTTGTCGTCCAATTTCAGATAATAGCCTTTTGCCCAAACACCATAGCCGGAACCCACATCGCACACGCGACCCATTACGGCAGCCTCATCTTGCGGATTCAAATAAACATCGGCACTAATTTCGTAATCAAGCCAGGCCGAATCGCCAAGAATGGTATAGTGGTGCCATTCAGGTGCCCAGCTAAGCGTATGCTCACCCACCGTCTGACGGATGCACTGTCCTTTTTTGTCGGGACGTTCCGTGAGTTCGAAGCAACCGATTATGTCAGCAGTATAATGTGGCAGATAGCCCCATTGTTCGGGATGCGTATAACTGTCAAAACTGTCTTCGTATGGGATAGGGAAAGGTTTTGACTGCGGAATATTTGCAAACGAACCTTTTTGCTGTCCCGTGGTAGTAGAAAGAGAATAGACTGAATTTGGTTGAAGTGTAATGCTATAGCTTCCATTCTTAGGCGTGATGTCATTCATACGAATGAATTGCTCTTTTTCATTGCTATACCATACACATAGTTTATTAGTGGATAAGCCATCTGTAACCTTAATTTTTACGGTTTGTGATTTCTTTACATCCTTGGTCTCGAAGATAATACTATAGTCATTCGTCTCTGGATTTTTCAATGTTGCCATTGTACCGCCGCCTTTGAGATTCACACAACCATCATCTACATATTGCCAACCAATTTTAGTAAACTGTCCATAGTGGGCATACCCCCAAAGAGCCTCGCGTACTACGTAGTTTCCGCTCCACGGTTCATGTGCTATCAACATGGAAGGATCAGAACCATAAGGTTCCAAAGGATAAACTCCTGCAATGTCATACCAATTGATAACTTTTGTAGCGCCGCTGATAATATAGTTGTCGTTGAAAGCTTTCACAATGGTAATTAATGCGTCAAAACCTTTGCGATAGATATGATCTTCAGAATTCCAGATAGGTTTCCCCATTGATTCGGCCATTTCTCTCTGTTCTTTTGTTAAATGGATTTCACTGAAAGTATGAGCACTAACTACATCAAGAGCTTCTTGCAGTTCTTTGTCGTTTTGCATATCTTTCAAAAAGTCCATCTTCGACTCGCCCCAATTGTCAAAACCATGCAATTTTACATGCTGGAAGCCATTCTCATTCATGGTTCTTTTAAGCATTTTGGCAAAGTCATAACTGGCACCTTTCTCATTGTGGCATCCAATGGCGTCAAACTCTAAGCCATGTATTTTACGTAGACCGGTCAACCAGGAGACATAGTAGTCTGCCATATCCTGTGACCAGTAATTTCCTACCCATGCAGGGGCACTCCAAGCTGTTCCGTCAAGTGACAACTGTGGATTACGTTTCTTGGCTTCTTGCATTATCCACCATGTATAACCGCGCTGATAGTTAAAGTCACCACGGAAGTGGCTATGACTGGGCATGGAACCTTGAGTAGAGTTGCCATCGCCGGGAATTTCTACGAACAATGAACTAACCGAGCCACCGAACATAGGTTTGTAGACCATATCCAGAATTTCGTTACGCTGTTGTTCAGGATAGTCTTTCAGTAAGACAGATGTTGCACCGCCTCCATTGACCGCTCCGATTCCGTCAAAACGCTTACCTTGACTTTTTCCACTCAGTTGTATAGTTTGCTGTGCTACGCTAATCGATGAGTAGCAAATAATAAGTAATAAAGTGATTAGCCACTTCTTGCTTGTTTTTTTAATCATAAGATAGCAATTTTAATTATAAGATAGTAATTCATATTTATTCGTGAAAACGTTCTATTACTTCCATACACATCCTTCCGTTATGATAGGGACATTTCCAGAAACCGGCTTTATCATCGGTTTTATTCACGGTACCATCTGCTCGTAAGCTCCAAAACCATTCTCCTTCGCTGTCGATCAGATGTTTTTTTATGAACTCCCAACATTGGGTAGCCCGCAATAATGACAAACGGTCATCAAAATACTGGTAAAGATTCATATAACCCACAATAGATTCCGCTTGTACCCACCAATGCCGGTCGGCATCTATTGAGGCACGGTCACCATGCATCTCATACATCATACCTGCACCGGGAAGGAAACCTTCAGAGGCGGCTTCTGCCATGTCAATCACATAAGGTTCGATATGCTCTGCCAATCGTTTGTCGCCAAGAGTTAAAGCTGCTTCATGCAGGAGCCAGGAAGCTTCGATATCATGCCCATACGAAACAATGTTATATTTACTGTTCCAGTCATCATCAAAAAACAAATCCAGATGCTTTGTTTCAAGATTCATAATCCGGTCTGTGAAAAGCTCTATAAGATTCCGTAATTGCCTTTCCAGCCAGTCATCTTTCCATATCCGATATAAATTGGCATAAGGTTCCAGAATATGTAAATGCGTATTCATCGTTTTCCGTTCATTCTCATCTTTTTCACTCAAACGCATATCTGCTATTGTTCCCCATTCACGGGTCAACGCTTCACAATATCCGTTTTTCTTCCGGTCAAAGCTGTGCTCCTCAATATCATTGAATAAACGTATGGCGTACTCCAATGCCTCTTTGTCTTCCGTCGCCCGAAAATACTCACTAAGTCCATAAATAGCAAATCCCAACGCATATATTTGTTTTTTGGTATCCAGAGGAGTATGGTCTTCGGAAAGTGACCAATATACGCCTCCATATACAGGATCGTAAAAATGATCGATTATTTCTCTTTTAGCGCGGGTTGCCATTTCCAAATATTCTTCTTTACGGAGCAGGCGATAGGCGGATGAAAATGTCCATAGAATACGTGCATTCAATACCACTCCTTTCGGAGCCCCACCAATCACTTCTCCGTTACCGGAAATACATCCATAAAATCCGCCATGCTCTGTATCTACCATGCGATTCATCCAAAAAGGAAGAATATTTTCTGTCAGTACACTCTGCATTTCTTCTCTTAACTTTGTTACTGCTTTTTCCATTTATTCCTTTCTTTTAGCGTTCAACTGATTGGTTATCTCACACATCCGTTCTTCCGATAAAGGATACAGACTTATAAAAAGTATGCTAAGAACCGTCCCTACAGCTGGCAACCAACTTAGGAACATTTTAATTCCATGAATAGTCTCGGCACTCTGTATAGTGTTAGCTTCAAATCCGAAAAATGCCAATAGCCATCCTGTTGCTGCACTACCGATAGCCCAACCAAATTTCTGGCTCATGGAAGATGAAGAAAATATAAGCCCTGTGGCACGATGGCCGGTCTGCAATTCAGAGTAATCAGCACAGTCCGCATACATCGACCATAATAAAGGAAATATGCTTCCCGCACAAATGCTGATTAGTATCTGAAAAGTGAAAATAAGCACCAATTCCTCTTTATCCAGCCAATAAAAGATCACGGAAAACACTGTAGCTATCAGCATGGCTCCCATGTATGTTTTCTTTTTACCAATGCTGTTGCTTAACGGAGCAGCCAGAATGACTCCTAAAATATTGGCAGCTTGCCCCACTGCCAGATATAACCCGCTTAATACAAAAGAAATACCGAACAGGGAAATAGAGGCATATTCTTCCTCTACGATATAGTATTTGAAGTAATACACTGTTGCCCCGTCACGAATGGAGTTGAACACTAAAGCGGCAATCCCGGCCCCTAAAAGAATCCACCAGGGACGGTTATGAAGTAAGTCCGATAAATCAGTTTTCAATGAGTTCTGCTGTTCCCGGATAGGCTTTACGCGTTCTTTTGTCCAGGCAAAGCATCCGTAAAAAAGCAAAGCGCATAACACGGCAATGACAACGACACTCATCATCCAGCCGTATTGTTCACTATGGTCTTTGCTGAAGAAATTGATCATCGGCATAAACAAGAGCAACGCGATAAAACTGCCGATATACGCAAATGTCATACGGTAGGTGGAGAGTGTATTCCGGTCTTTTGATTCCGGGCTTATGACACCGAGTAATGAAGCATAAGGCACATTAATGGCCGAATACACCATCATCATCAGCGAATAAGTTATATAAGCATACACTATTTTGCCGGTGTCGCTTAAATCCGGAGTCATAAATGTGAGTATTCCTATCAATGCAAAAGGGATGGCCAGATATAATAGATAAGGACGAAACTTTCCCCAGCGTGATTGAGTCCGGTCGGCTATTACACCGACAATCGGGTCAAACGCGGAATCCCATATACGGGTAACGAGAAACATCGTACCTACTACTGCGGCAGGCATTCCGAAAACATCTGTATAAAAAATCATCAGATAGGAGCCGAATAACTTCCAAAACATAGAAGAAGCCATATCGCCAAAACCATATCCAATTTTTTCCTGAAGTTTTATCATAGTATTGAGCAGATGATTATTTGTTCATCAAACGAAGGTTCTTCTCTATTTGTCTAACCAGAGTGGCTACCGAAGACGAGGAAGATAGACCGTCAGATGGAGTATTCATGCAATAGTCCACTAATCGGTCAACCGTAGAAGTAGCGACGTGCATACGTGTGTCGGAAGAAGCATAGTAGATAAACACTTTACCATCCTCATCAACAATCCATCCGTTGGTAAAGAGTACATTAGAAACATCTCCGATGCGTTCTTCCCCTTCCGGAGCCATAAAGAAACCAGCTGGAGAAGCGATCACTTTTGTCGGATCTTCCAATGAGGTCATATACATATAAAGCACATAACGAAGTCCGGCAGCGCACCCTCGTACTCCGTGTGCTAGATGTAGCCATCCTTGCGGAGTTTTGATAGGGTGAGGTCCCTCCCCATTTTTCACTTCCTTAATGGTGTGATAATACCGTCGGTCAATAATCATTTCATCTTTCACTTCTGCATGTGTCATGTCGTCCAGTAATGCCCAGCCAATACCACCACCGCTGCCGGCATCAATAAAGCCATCTTGGGGACGTGTGTACAGAGCATATTTCCCATTTACAAACTCCGGATGAAGAACCACGTTACGTTGCTGGCTTTTTGTTTTTAAATCCGGCAAACGTTCCCATGTTTTAAAATCTTTAGTACGGGCTATTGCAGCAGTTGCCGTAGCAGACGAAAGATCACCAGCCGGAGCTGTGTCATCATGGCGTTCTGCGCAGAAGATCCCATAAATCCATCCGTCTTCGTGAGCTGTCAAACGCATATCATAAATGTTCGTGGCAGGAATGATATCTTCAGGCATCACTATCGGATAATCCCAGAAACGAAAATTGTCAATTCCATTAGGACTTTCAGCCACTGCGAAAAAGGACTTGCGGTCGGCCCCTTCTACACGGACTATTAATAAGTATTTTCCATTCCACTTGATAGCACCGGAGTTTAGAGTAGCGTTCATGACAATACGTTCCATCAAAAATGGATTTGTTTGTTCATCCAAGTCATACCGCCAAAATACGGGAGTATGGGCTGCTGTCAGTATGGGATATTGATAACGTGTGAAAATTCCATTTCCACTTTCTAACGGCTTGTTCGTACGAGTGATCAATCGCTCGTACTCTTCAAAAAGTGTTTGCAACTTATTTTTAAAAGAAGTCATCGTTCTATTTTTTAAGTGTTTCAAATTATATTATACCTTATTCATACTTGAACGTTACATTCTTAATGGTAACACAACCTTCACCTTTGCACAAAATACTTGGCTTCAAACAATAGAAGCCACCGTAAATGTTAGTATGATATCCCGACACATCAAAACCATGAGGATATCCCAACCAATTCACGCCATCATTGCTGTACGAAACTGAGATCGTGTATTTCTCAACTTTTAGTTTAAGGAATTTACAATCTTTGGCTTCGAAAGTGCTCCAGGAGGGTTCTCCATGCCACAAACCCTGGACGACCCCTTTGTTCAATCCAATACCGGCATAGACTCCATCATTATACATCAATGCCAATCCGGTTTCCACATTTCCTTCCGTTTCAATTTCGGCGGTTACTTCATAATCCGCATCCGAAGCGATAGCTATCAAGGCGCGGAGTTTGTCTTTCGAACCCTTTAATGTGACACTTCCATCGTTTAATTGATAGTCGGTAGGAGAGTCGATTCCCCAAAAACTCCATTGCCAATTCAATTTTCTGGTGTTAAAATCATCAGATTGGGGGCGCGTATTGGTATAAGCTACATATTTTTCTTTAGAAGATGTTTTCAATACGGGCCAGCCATCCTTTGTCCATTTGATAGGTTGGATTAAAGTCGATCTTCCTTGAGGACGTTCCTCGCGCTTGAATGCATGATAAACTGCGTACCAATTACCTTTGGCGTCATCAAAAAGAGTGGCATGTCCTTTAGACACCCATTCATCACTAGGGGCATAGGTATGAATTAAAGGATTATAAGGACTGTTCTCCCAAGGTCCATCGACATTTTTCGAACGTGCCACGATTGCCATGTGACTGGTAGATGGGCCCGAAGTACCTCCTTGGGCTGACACCATATAATAATAGCCTTGGTGGAAGAATAATTTCGGTGATTCCAGACAATGACATTCAACCGGCCAATCGCGAGGAATCTCCCAACCACGATAAATGTATTTCTCCTTACTGGTTGCCGACAGGCCATCTTTGGCAAGTGTTACATATCCTCCGCCATTCACATACAGATATCGGTTTCCTACGGTATCAACGATATGTCCCGGATCAATCCCATTCACTTCAAGTTTTACAGGTGCAGTCCATGGACCTTCTATATGATCGGCTGTCACCACATAATTACCTCCTAAATTGGTAGGGAAGTAGATATAAAACTTGTCATTGGTATAAGTGATATCGGGAGCCCATACAGTACCTACATTTTCATGTAAAGTACGGGTAACGGGCGTCCATTTTCTCAGATCTTTTGAATGCCACACCAATAATCCGGGATAGTAATTATAGGATGAATGAGTCATATAGAAATCTTTACCAACCCGCACAATGGTAGGATCGGCATAGTCTCCGGTAAAAGGTATCTCGATTGTTTGAGCACCCAGGCTTGCTTTGCCTGCTATCAATAACAATGTTGCTAAAAAGAGTCTTTTCATAATATTTCTTTATAGGGATTACTTTTTTACTTCTTCCAAATAGAGTATGCGACTACTGTAGTCAGTTTGTTTGTTATAATCTACGGTATGTTTATAAGGAATTTCCAAACCGTTGGTCATAAGGTACTCACCGGTAAAGACTTTACCTTCGAATTTCAAAGGAACGTTGTCAATACGGTTTAATTCGTGTATTTGGTAGAGCTTTTCTGGTGATAGCCCGGCCATTTTTACACGTGGCAAGTGCTGGTTATAGAATTGTTCCAACTTCCACCAATAGAAAACTGCTTTTTCTTTTACCGGAGATACATACATTAAAGATGCAGCGCCCAGGTTGTCATAGGGAGACAATAAGCGATAAATGTCACCTAATTGTACGACCGGACGTATCTTTTTATACTCGGTGATTGCATTCTTACAAAGTGCCTTTTCTTCTGCAGTCATATTCTTAGGCTGTATTTCCATTCCCAGACGTCCGCTCATTGCCACGTCGATACGGTATTTCAAAGGAATCGTGCGGAAAGTTTGGTGATTGGGAGTAGCACTAATATGCGAACCCATCGAAATAGCCGGGAAGAAATACGATGTTCCCCACTGCATATATATACGTTGCAAAGCATCTGTATTATCGCTTACCCAAAACTCGTCAAAATAAGGCAATACACCATAGTTGGCACGGCCTCCTCCGCTTGCACACGCCTGAATAGTCAAATCCGGATATTTGGCGCGAATGCGTTGGCATATTTTCTCAAATCCGCGATGGAACTCTATGTAAAGGTGGCTTTGCTTGTCTTTTGGCAAATAGCTGGAGCCATGATTCATAATCGACATGTTGGCATCCCATTTGATATAGTCAATTTCCGGATTATCGCTCATCAAATTGTCAACAATATCAAATATGAAGTCCTGTACTTCCGGATTGGTAAGATCCAATACAAGTTGTGTACCTCCGCGTCCGGTGATAGGATCACGTTCCGGTGCTTTAAGAATCCAATCGGGATGCTTCTCATAAAGTTCACTGGTTGTATTCGCCATTTCCGGTTCAAGCCAAATTCCAAATTTGATACCGTGTTTTTTGGCATTCTTCACCAAGCCTCCAATTCCGTTTGGCAATTTCCTTTTGTCCACTTTCCAGTCGCCCAAGGAAGAATTATCCGATTTACGTGGAAACTTATCTCCAAACCAACCGTCATCCATCACGAACAATTCACCTCCCATAGACTCGATATCACTCATCATCTGGTTCATTCCCTGCTCATTGATGTCGAAATAAACACCTTCCCAACTATTCAGCAGGATTTTACGCAAAGAAGTTCCATGTGCCAGTTTGTACATTCGTGCCCACCGGTGAAAATTACGGCTACTTCCGCTTAATCCTTCTTTGCTATAAGTCAGTGCTAGTTCCGGAGTACGAAAAACTTCTCCTTTTGCCAGGTTGTAAGATGAATTGTCTTCATTGATACCTGCGTAGAAGTGATGATATTCGCTATCGTCAGTATCAATACGCAATTTGTAATTACCACTATAACACAGAGCTGCGCCGATCACATTTCCTGTGTTTTCTTGAGGTTTGCCATCGAGTGAAAACATCACTTCTGCGTGTGCCGTATGCGAATTACGTACTCCGTCTTTATTTTTTATGAGTTTCATTCCCGGTTCTAAAGGTTCCTGTGCCAAGCGTCCCTCATTTGCCCAAGAACCATATAAATGAGATAACCAAACATCGCCACGGCGTATCGGCAAGTAGGCGGAAGCAAACTGATTCAATAATACAGAATTATTCTCCTGATGGCTGATTTCTGTCCAAACTTCGATAATATCTACATCCTGATACGCTTTATAACAGATGTTGGCAAAGAAAGGATAAACTTTGTCCTTCATTTCGACAGTCGTGATATTGGCATTACCCTCTTTATTTGTTTTCACATCCGTGACTGCCATTTGCAGGGTCATGTTTCCGTCGGCATGCTTAACTGCTAAGGCTGCCTCGCCGGCTCCTCCCAAACCATATACCGGATATACCGAGTAGTTGTTGCTTTCAGTTTGGTTGATGGTAGCTACATCTGTATCTGATAATTTATTGCCGTAATATACATATTTTAAATCTCCTCCTACCGGGGCGGACAAAACCAGCGATGTCCCCGGAGTTGAAATACATACATTCTGCGCAAACAAATTGACTGCAAACAAACATATTCCTGCAGCTAATAAGTATTTTCTCATGATATTCGTTATTTCTGTTTTTATTTATATAGTGTAAAGTTGTCTCCTATAAAGAGTGTTTTCGGTGAATGATAGAAATCTACAAAATCGTTTGCAGATGCTTGTCCTGGATAAGGTGCGAAATAATGCCCCTCTCTTTCGCGGGCGTTCCGCCAGACAAGTACATAAGTAATTGGATATTTATCGATCACCGGCATGAGTGTCTCTGTCCACCATACTGAATCCGAGATTGTTTCAAATCCGGTTTCCGTGACAGCGATTGGTTTCTGATGCGCTTTACCGACTTCTGTAAGAATGGATAGTGATTTTTCCATGGTATTCACATAATCTTGCCGATTGAACTGATAAGTGTCAAAGCCGATCAAATCAATTATGTCATCTCCCGGATAACGTTCCAAATATTCGGTAGTATCATTAGGTTCCGAGCCGGCAGAATAAGCATAAAGAAGATTATTTACTCCTTTTTTCTGCATGTGCTCATAGGTCATTTTCCACAGGGCTTTGTATTCTTCTGCAGAGCAAAGATTTTCTCCCCACCAGAACCAGCTTCCTGTGTGTTCATGCCATGGACGAAAAAGAATCGGAACTTTTACTCCATCTGCTGTGACCACTGTATTTATAAAATTGGCAGCCTTGTCAAGCCAGCTTGTGAATTTCTCATGACAGGCTCCTCCGGGAAGAATTGAAGTAACCACAGTTGTATCACTTACGTCCCAAGAGTCTTTCCCGGTCACGGGATTATCCATGTGCCAACTTAATGAACTCATGCCACCTCTGTTATATTGTGAAATGATTTCATTTTTTATTCTTTCAAAAGGAACATTATCCAAATTATTGCTATTACCCAGTTCGATGCGCCCCAAATCGAAAGACATGACAGCCGGATAAGCGCCACACACACTTTTCACGTCGCTTCTGTTTGTATCTCCATCCCAACCAATACCATACGAGGTTGCATCGTGATGTCCAAACATATATCCGGTTTCGGAAAGAAGTTTCAATGATTTCAATAAACATTCGGTTTCATGACTTCGTTTCGGAAGCACATTTTCTTTTTGGCAAGCAGACATTCCTATCAGAAACAGACCTGCTACGGCAATTAAATTTGTTTTTATCATACTACATATTTAAAGTTCATGATTAATAATCACTATTTGATTCGGTGATTTATCGAAAGCAAAGATAAAAAGGAGGATACAAATAGCTATTCCCATATGGCTTTTACACCGTCCGAATTTGTCTGATAATACATTTGATACATTCTTTTGATACATTCAAGAGGAATATTGCTTCTAGTGTTCAAGAGAAGTTCTTGTTTCCGATATGTATTTTGTTGGCATAATTAAGTTAGAATTGGAATATATGAGTATAGAAAAACCGGATGCCCAAGTTATTTCTTTGGCATCCGGAAAAGACTGAAGATAATTTGTATAATTAAGTTGTTTCGTCAACACCATAATTTATATCAATTATTTGAATATCTTTACTACTAACGACTGATTAGGTTCTAACTTCTGTTTCAAAGCCTTCTTCGTATTTCCAATCACTTTATGTTGGTACAAATCTTTGATTTTATATATGTTGTCTCTATTGAATGTTATTTCTTTATCAAATATATTGTCCTTAATGGTTTCTTTTTCCCAGTTGAATGTGAAATCTGAAGGTTGTTGTGAGCGGTTGAAGAAACAGAGGGCCCATTCGTCGTTTGCCATGGGTTTTACCCATATTTCAACAGTTCCTTCTTTTTTATATTTAAACCCCTGAATACCTAATGAATCCTGATTGATGGCTATTATTTCTTTGTTAGTAAGTATGTCCAACGCCTGCGGTGACATATTGCGCAAATCGTTACCCAGTAAAAGAGGTGAATTGAGAATGGCCCATAATGCGAAATGTGTTCGTTCTTCATCTGGTGTTAGCCCCCCGTTTCCTACTTCGAGCATATCCATGTCATTCCAATGGTCCGGACCAGCTGCTTTACGGAGTTCATCCTGATTGCGCATATCCAAGATGTTCAGTGCTCCCCATGAGAAATATCCGCCATGGTCGTGTTTACATGAAAAACAGTTGTATATATCACCAGTTGTCCGCCAGCTATGACCCACAGACTGTGCCCATTTCCAAGGAGCATCGGTTCCCCATTCACAAATACTCAACAGAATAGGGCGCCCTGCCGCATAAATGGCATCGCGCATGGTTATATAGGCTTCCTCCGCATTCAGTTTGCCAGTGCTGCACCAGTCGTATTTCAGATAATCAACGCCCCATTCGGCATATTTAAGTGCATCTTGATATTCGTGTCCACGGCTACCGGGATAACCTGCGCAGGTTTTTGAACCTGCACAATTGTACAATCCAAATTTTAATCCTTTGGAATGTACGTAGTCTGCAACTACTTTAATACCATTTGGAAACTTCTCCCGATGAGGTACGAGATTACCTTGGGCATCTCGCTCCATTTCCATCCAACCATCATCGAGTAATATATGGTTATAACCGACATCTTTTAATCCTGTACTAACTAAAGCATCTGCCATTTCTTTGACCATCTGTTCGTTTATATCTGTCCCGAACTTATTCCAACTGTTCCATCCCATTTGAGGGGTTAAAGCTAACCCCTCAATTTTTTGTGCAAAGACATTCAGAGATGTAAGAAAAAGCAGTAAAAACAAAATGTTTTTTCGCATTATCCTGTATTTTATAAATTTATAATTGATAGATCGAAGCAAGCTATTCAATATAGCTTTCCAATGTAATCACTTTCAGGCTATTAAAGATGGCTGTCAGTTCTTCGTCACTTCTGTTTTTTACAGCATCTTGCCATGTCATCCAATATGTCCAATGTACTCCTTGGCTTAATGCCTTATCAACATCCGGGACAATTCCGGTTTCACTCAACGCCAGCATTTTTGTTCCATTGGTTATGTTGTATGCTTTTTCGAATTCGTTCTTGTAGATACCGTCTGTACCCACATCAGCACTGATAATATCGCATTTATCATCGCCGACATACCAATCGATCTTGTCGTCGTTCCAAACCCACAGCAGATTATTAAGGTGATGATAGTTCGTGAGTCTTTCATACATCATATTCCACAGTTTTTTATAAACCTCTGGACCTTTGGCGCCCCACCAGAACCAAGTACCGGAAGCTTCATGCAGAGGACGCCACAGTACGGGTACACCTGCATCACTCAACTTTTTCAGTTGGACAGCAATCGCATCAATATCACGTATGGTTGCTTCATACTCTTCTGTTCCTTCTATTACAGCTTTGCTTGCATCAAAGTCTGTTTCTGCTGTATAGAATGTATTTGTGCCCGGTTCTCCTCCCATCGGGGAATGCCAGTGCCAACTGAAGGCAATAATCGGCTTTTTGTCATTAGTGTTATACCATGTTATCGCATCGGGGGTATTAGGGTTATTCAAATCCGGACCAAAGGCATAAGCATCGTTTTCCCAGGAATAAGGATAGCGTGGGCTATAAGGTTGCATATCCCACCCTTTGAGTAGGGGTGTCTTTCCTGCATGTTGTATTATCCAACTGAATTGTTCCTGTGTGCTTCCCGAAATTATTTTTTTCCCTAATTGTTTAAGCATCCACGTATATAGTGTTTTTACGTTGGCATCAGCATTCGGATTACAGGGCGTATTACTTATATTGAACTCGGGGCCAGAATTATCAATGGCAGTGAATTCAGTTGAATATACATTTTCATTCATCTTGTCTGTCGGAAAGATCGAAAGGGCACCCAAATCTATTTTAAAGATATTTGTACTAGCCAAATCTATTTCCACTTTTGTTTTCAAATATCTGGCTACAGCATAGGCATTCTTCACCACTTCATTATTCAATGTAATTTTAGTGGCATCTTTTATTGTAATGGGGTGATTGAACTCAAATGTAATTTCAACGGTTCCAGTGGTAACCTGGTCTTTTTCAGAAGGTGTGACCGAGAGTAACTGTAATGGTGAAAGATCAACATTTTTCGAATCGTTCTCGCATGATGTTACTAACAACATACAGAACAATAAATTCGTAACGCATTTAAATAATCGATTATTCATACTATATTATTTATATAAGTTCAACTTTGGTCAATGTATAATAATAACCTCGTATATGCAATCCGCCTGTTATAATCCGGTCGTATACATCTTGAGTCACTTCTAAATCAGCATATCCATCCGGATAGGCATCAAGCCCAGTCCATTCTAATCCCGGGAAACTTGCATCTGCACCATCACGAATGTCTATTTGTGGCCAACCATCCTGTGATGGAGTAAAATACATACGAATCTTGTGTCCAACGGAAAGATTCTGGAAATAACTTAAATCCAGGAATAGATCATACCATTCTCCATATTCTTGTTCGCCTTTCCATATTACATTCGAACTGGGATCAACCGGAGATTCCTGAATTAGTTCCACTTTTGTCAATGTATAAAAGGCGCCCCGTATAAGTAGTCCATCTACCATGATCCGGTCGTACACATCTTGAGTGACGTACAGATCAGCATATCCATCCGGATAATCTACAAGTCCTTTAAACTCAAATCCCGGGAAACTTCCATCTGCACTGTCTCGGAGGTCAATCTGCTGCCAGCCATCCCCAGGAGTCGGAGTAAAATAGAAACGGAGTTTATCACCAACGGCAAGTTTCTGAAAATAGCTCACATTCAATTCCAATAAGGTATCCCAGTCTCCGATTATGAAATTGCCTTCCCATATTACATTCGAACTGGGGTCTACCGGAGATCCCTTAATCAGTTCGACCTTTGTCAATGTATAAAAGGCTCCCCGTACAATTAGGCCATCTACCATAATGCGATCGTACACATCTTGGGTGACTTCCAGATCGGCATATCCATCCGGATAATCTCCAAGCCATTTAAATTCAAATCCCGGAAAACTTCCATCTGCACTGTCTCGAAGATCAATCTGTTGCCAGCCATCCCCAGGGGTTGGAGTAAAATAGAATCGGAGTTTGTCACCAACGGCAAGTTTCTGGAAATAGCTTACATCTAAATTCAAGGTGGTATCCCAGTCTCCAATTACGAAATTGTCTTCCCATAGAATATTTTCTCCTCCTGTTTCTGAAGGTACAAGCTTTATTTCTTCTGATGTTAAGGTTGTACCATCCGTTGCAACGAGAGTTATTCTATTCATTCCATTTTTTATTCCTGCCGGAACTTTTACTTTGAGATTATCAGATGCTTTGCGGATAAAATCAATAGCTTTGATTACAATTTGTTGATCTTCTGTTTTAGCAGGAAAAATTACCTGTTTGATACATTCCAAATCGACACCCTTAAATGTTAGTTCTTGTCCAGTCTTGACTTCATCTCCCGGGTCCATTGATTTTAATTCCGGTTTGGCTAATCTCATAGCAACAGAGCTTTCAATCGTTTTATCTTCTGAAGCAATTCGCAGGAAACCACCTTCTTCGTTTATGCCGCTGGGAATTATTACCTTGATTTGGTTGGAAGTTACCACTTCAAAATCAGTCACTTCTATATTCCCGGGGAAAAAGATTGAATTAACTTGGTTCAGCCCAGTTCCTGTTATTACCATTTCACCTCCCGCCATTACTACTGTCGGGCTATATGCTTTTAATGTCAGCTCGGCTGCTTGATCTTGTTCTGTCTCATCCTCACAGGCTGTAAAAAAGAACATGTGAATGATGGCAGTAATAATCCAAAGGTATGATATCTTGTTTTTCATATACTTATATTTTTATATCATTAATATTTTCACCAACCTTCATTTTGATACAATTTGTTATTCTTCTTGATTTCAGAATAAGGAATCGGAAATTTATTGTATTTTTCATTCCACTGGCGGGAAAATGCCTTACGTGTTAAAATGATATTTCCATTTTCCTGTTTTACCAGTTCGGCACCTTCTATCTTTTTGAAGTAGGTTTCTCCTTTTTTCCATCGGCGTACATCCCAGAAACGATGGTCCTCGAAAGCAAATTCGATTAATCGTTCTCGTTCGTAACGTGTAAGGAAGTCTGTGGGGTTACCGGTAAAATGTGGCATCATAACATCGGAACGGTCGCGTATCACATTAATTGCTTCATTAGCAGACATTCCATAATCCCCTTTTGAGTCAGCATCACCGGTAATATGATACATACATTCTGCATAGTTCAGATAAAATTCAGCAAGACGCATGATTATCCAAGCGTGTCTGAATGTACTGTTTACATTCGGTGTTAAGTCTGTATTACCATCAACATATTTTCTCAAATAATAGCCGGTACGGGTAGCATTAAATTTAGGAGAAGCATTGAAACCGTTTTCGTATGTTTGTATATCTCTTTGTTGATTACTATTCAAAGGCCAGGAATCTCCATTTTTCACAACTGTCATGCTGAAACGTGGATCTAAACCTTCATAAGGCATATCCTTGGTTATATTAATAGTTCCCCCATGCACTTCACCAAATGTTTTTCCTGCATTTTTTCCGGACTGGTATTCATAATGGTCTATTAAAGTTTGTGTCGGACAATTTCCACTCTGTCCTCCTTCTATACCTATCGGATAGTTTTGTTTCTCAAAAGTATTGTCTGCTTCTTTAGCTATAGCAAAAATGAATTCATTATTTCCGAAGCTGTCATTCCCCCACAGGGAGGCATAAGTTCCTAATTGTATTCCCCATTCAGCGGATTTATCAATAACCTCTTTATTTGCTTTTGCCGCTTTTTCCCACTTGGTCATATCATTGTTCGGGTTAAAAAGCGGACTTGCCGCATATAATAGGGTACGTGCCTTTAGTCCTAATATGAAAGGACGGCAGGTACGGCCTAATTGTTGACTCATCTCTGTCCTATAACTAATTGGAAGATATTCTGCGATGGCATCGCATTCATCTACAATAAACTGGATTACTTTATCTGCGGGAGTACGTTCCACATTGTTGGCTTCTTCAATCGTTAATGTTGAAAGCACTAATGGTACATCGCCATAAGCTCTCACCAGTTCAAAATAGTAATAAGCTCTAAGCGCCCTTACTTCATAAGGGAAAAGTTCGAAACGCGCCTTCAACTCTTCATAGCTTGTGCCTTCTGTTACACTGTATATATAATCTTCCAATGAGATCTTGTCCAGTTTCTCAAGGAAATTATTCGCTTCATGGATAGCTGTATAATTATTCTTCCAATATTCAGGCAAAGAATTATTGGGCGTCCACCCGCCGTTATAAAACTTATGTATATCCGAGTTTAATAACGCATAATCTGCTTCATCTGTAGCACTGGCCAGGAGTGCTCCATTGTAATTATTCTCAAATCCATTCATTAGCTGCGCATATACGTCATTTACCAATCTTTCTATACCATAGATCGGACTATCGTACATCCAGTCTTCATCATTGGTAGTTATCTCATTATAATTGAGATCAACACAACTACTCAACGTACATAAGGTTGTAAATGCTATATATAGATATTTTATTCTTTTCATAATTTGACTGTTTGGTATTTAAAAATTAAGGCTGAATCCGGCACTTATTCCTTTCATTACAGGATAATTGGTGTTCATTACTTCCGGATCCATTACATCCATATTTGAGAGTGTCAGTAGATTTTCTCCTTTCACATATATCTTGGCGCCGGAAACTGAAATCTTTTTCAACCAGTTTTCCGGTATACGATAATATACTTCTACATTGCGTAATTTCAACCAGTTAAGATTCTTATACCATATACTACTTGCCCGGTCGTTATTCAAATTGTCTTGGGTTGTCAATCGCGGATAAAGTGCATTAGCATTGTCACCTCCATCCGGTCTCCATGCATTTTCCAGATAATGTACTGAAAGATTGTTATTGCCTTTCATGCAATTCCATACCCCTACAGTATTTAAAGATTTGCTTAATCCAGTCATTCCCTGGAACAAGATATTAAATCCAAAACGTTTGTATTCTGCGCCCAATGTGAATGAATAGTTTGTTTCAGGGATGTTTTGTCCATATCCAAAATAGACTTCATCGTCTTCGTTAATTACTTTATCATTATTTTGATCTTTGTATTTTATATCCCCTGGTTGCACTTGGGAGAACTGTTGCTCCGGACTTTCTGCTATATCTCTTTCATCTTTAAAGAAGCCGATGGCTTGAAGTCCGTATGCCTGATCGACACGCTGTCCGATATGTGATTGATAACTCTCCGTCGGTATTTCAATATAATCAATGATCTCATTTCTGCCCCAAGTCAAATAAGCGCCTGCACGAAGGAGGAAGTCTTTATTGAATTGTTTGATGTAATTCATGCCAAATTCAACTCCATAACTGTCGACCTTTCCTTGTGTTGCATAGGAGTCGGGACGCCCAACGACCCAAGAGTTCAGGTCATTTGCACTCTGCATAATATTGCTACGGCGATTATAGTACACATCTGCCGTTATATCAAGACTTTTGAACAAGCGCAAATCTACCCCCAGATTATATTTATAGGCAGTCTCAAGAGAAAAACTTGTCAATGGATAGTGGCTTAGATAGTTTCCCCAATTGCCTCCATCATAACTTGGCTTAAATACGATGTTACCATGTCCTCCATCATAGCTTTCGAGCCAGATGCCGTTAATCGGTACATAGTCTGAATGTTGAATACCAAATGAACCTCGCACTTTCCCAAAGTTCAATATATTGTGCTCTTGATTATTGGCGAAAATATAGGCAAGAGACATGGTTGGAGAAAAAGCCCATTTTTCCGGATAAGAACGATTAGAACCATTGGCTGCTAATACGACATCTGCAACTAACTTCTGTTTCCAATCATAATGTACATACCCCATAACGTTGGCCCGGTAGAAAGTGTTATATCGTCCCATACCTATTTCAGATTCTGTATTATAAATTGCTGAAGCCGATATAGAATGGTCTTTTATCTTTGTTTCATAATCGACGGACAATACAAAATGTGAGGAACGCCATTGATTACCCTGCCATTTATTATATTCCAGATTATTGATTTTATTTCCATATACCGTTGAACTGACATTGCTCTTGTCACCGGTATCTCCTGCGTAGGAGACGTAACCATATTGAAAACTCTTACTGTGTTCCTCATTTATACGGGAAAGGTTATCATATCCCAATCTTACTGAAGCGCTTAGTCCTTTTAACAGGAAATTTAATTTCTGAGTTAATTGTGCATCTGCATACAATGCTCTCTGGTGAGTTTTTTCACGTCCTGTGCTTTGTATGCGCGCCACAGGATTAGCATCTGTGTAATTTTGGTTACCTCCCCAGATTCCATCGGGTGTCTTTATCGGAAATGCGGTCGCAGGAAGGCGGTAAATCTGATAAATAATATCATTCCCATTTCCTGCGGACGGTTCATTGGTCTCGATGAAATTGGCAAGCATATTAACGGTCATGTTGGTGGTCGGAGTGATGGCGAAATCAAGGTTGGCGCGAACATTTGCTTTGGAATACCGTAATTGCGAATTATAATCCTGTTGTTCTGTCCCTTTTAGCATCCCTTTACTGCCTGTATAATTAAGCATTGTAAAATACTTCACTTTATCGCTGCCACCATGAACGGAAAGGTTTACCTGATCTTCAGACCCCACATTCTTCAAAACTTCATCTTTCCAGTTTACATTCGGGTAAAAATAAGGATCGCTGCCGTATTTGAATAGCTCTAACTCCAAATCAGAATATGCTTTTGATAAACCATCATTGTTACGGGCTTCGTTCAATGTTTGCGCATACGTATAACCATCTACAAAATCTGCAATTTTGGGAGAGAAAGTAAATTTATGATTATAAGAAACATCAATATTCAACTTTCCTTCTTTTCCACGTTTTGTCTTCACTAAGATAGCTCCGTTTACTCCTCTGTAACCCAATAATGCCAAAGCGGCAGCATCTTTGAGAACAGTGACCGATTCCACCTCGTTAACCGTCAGCCGGTCTATGGGGCGGGGCAGACCATCAACTAATATTAAAGTATTATTTTCAGAAAGAGTTTGATAGCCACGTATATTAAATGTAGCTCCATAATTCTCATCACCGGAGAAACCACCTGTTTTCAAGGCAGTTAATCCTAATAAACGGCCATAAAGAGCGTCGGCTAAGTTTATAGCAGAGGTTTGTTGTAACTCTTCGGACGTTATAATAGATATGGCAGCAGACGTATTAGTCAGGCTTTGCTGTAGCCCGAAACCTAAGTCTGTCATGATGCTATCTTTGTTCATTAAACTATTCTGTGCATTGGCAGTCGTTGCAAAAGCAAACAACCCAACCATACAAATGTTAGATATATATTTATTCATAATACTATATATATATTTTAAGGTTTCTACCAGCCTGGATTTTGTGAGAGTCCATAATCTTTATTTATTTCATTTCTGTTTATCGGAGACAAATACCATTTATTGTCCCAATCTCCTTTCCACCAGACTCTGGCATAAGTAGTAATTTCCTCTGTCTCATAGATGAAGTGAGGCCATACTCCATTCATTTTACTAAATGGGATCTCTGTTTTTTCTCCTGTTTGAGCATCTTTGGCATAGATATTCATGCGATGAAGCGGGCTACAGAATATATCATTCCGTTTATATCGGATCAGATCAAGAAGACGATTGTTTTCAAGAGCAAGTTCGCAAGCACGTTCACGCAATATCTCATTGATTAATGTCTCTTTATCGTTCAAATCTAAATTAGTGTTCACTTTAAGAGAGGGTAAACCTACACGTTTACGTACTTTATCAACTTCGTTTATGGCATCGCCATAGCGTCCAACCTGTGTCAGTGCTTCGGCATATATTAGATGCATATCTGCCATACGTAGGTAAGGCCAGGAATAACGCTCATCTCCCAAATCCTGATAATCAAGTACCCATTTGAATTCACCAAATCCATGAGCCATATATCCGCTTGTGAGCCACCAGTTTCCTGATATCAGTTCACCACCGATCCAAGTGTCTATTACTTTATTCTGATATGTATTATACTGATTGTTCAGGTTACGCTGCGGTACCAGCATACATTCGTAAAGGCGTGGGTCACGGTTGGCAAATACATCCAGATTCTCTGGGTTATTGGTATTGTATACGCGTTGACCGTCAAAGTTTTTGCCGGTTGCCCAAGGGAACATGTTAAACCATTCCAGTGTAGGAGCATGTGCGCCATAGTGGGACACATTGCCGGGAACATTAGATCCCCATTCTAAAATATATTCACCATCGCTGTTGCCGTTTCCCTCACCTCTTACTTCAATTATTTTTTCTGTGGTTCCTCGTGAAAAATAAGCAGAACGATAGGCACGACGATAGTCATTCTCGGAAGTTCCTAAAGGTTGTACAAGAGCATACGGCGTACCTGCGTTTTGGTTTGCTCTGAAGAAAGCTTCACAGGCATCGACACATTTATTCCAAAGGTTGTCATCACGACGGCCTATCCATACGCGAAGCAAAGGATCTACGTCATCGCCAAGACCTGCCGGAAAAGTAGGAAGTGCATCATATTGACGATATGGCTCCGTATCATTAAACAATGGACTGGCTACATAAAGCCACAATTTAGCTCGTAAGGCATAAGCGCCTCCTTTAGTCAGACGTCCGCCTTCGCTGGCATAATCTGTTATGGCAAAAGGAAGCTCCTGTTCGTTGATAACCTGTTGGAGAAGATTATCAATGAAAGTAGCGGTTTGTTCAATGGTAGCGCGTCCTGCAATAAACTGGCCTTCTCCAGCAACTCCTGTTATATATCCTCCTTGAAAGTTTTCTCCTGTTTCGTAAGAGCGATCTACCAATGGAAGTCCGCCGAAATGGCATAATGCATCAAAATAACGGGTGGCAATTAATAGCCGTGCCTCTGCTTTCAGGCGTGTCTTTTCTTTATTATCCATATCAGGAACACGGTCTACATTTTCAATAAATTGCCAGCTTTTACGTACTGCTCCCCAAATTCCCTTGCGATTGTTTGTTCCATCTACAAACGCAAATTTATCACGGACGCTACTTCCATTGCCGGCTTCCGAGTGCATAGCACTATAATATGCATTAATCACATCACTCCATCCTAAATTGGAATGGACTACATCACTAATAGCTTCCGGCATTGCCGAATTACAACAGTTGTATTGGGAAAGTCCATGATACATATATTTGTAAGTATCCCAAAGGAACATCTTGGCATATTCACTCTTTGAAAAGATAGTGTCGAGAGTAACGTCGACTCCGGGCTGTTTCTCTAAAAAGGAGTCGCCTACTGCGAAATCATCCACACAGCTTCCCAAGGCCATTGTGCCTGCAATGACTCCCAAAGCCCAATTCAATAATTTTATTTTTAGGATTTTCATATCGTACAGTTTAAAAATTAACATTCAGTCCAAAATTGAATACACGTGTCAAAGGATAATTGATTGAGCTTGTTGCACTTTCCGGGTCATTTGCTTTGAATTTCGAGAATGTCAGCAGGTTATATCCCGAGAAATATATACGAAGGTTATCTATCTGTGGAATAAATGGAATCTTCTTGAACGAATAGCCAATTTCCAAGCTTTTCAATCGCAAATAAGAAGCATCTGCATAATAGACACTGGAATTAACCGTGTTATTTCCTTTACTTGTAAAAGAAAGTCGAGGGAGTATAGCTGTTGCAGCTGTTTCCTGTGTCCAACTATTGTCTGCTACCCACTGCATCATGGCAGATCTGTTCATAGAGCCGAATTGCTCTCTATAAAATCCTTGTAGATTACGTGTTACATTGGTAGCACCGAGCCATAACATTGAGAAATCCAGACCTTTGTATGAAAAACTAAGATTGGTGGTGAAGTTATATTCCGGAACGTCACTATAGAACATGGCATGAACATCATTTTCGTCAATCACTCCATCATTCGTCAAGTCAACATAAACACAATCTCCGGCTTTTACATCCACCATTTGTTTCGGCATATCCGTCCCATATATTTCTTTATATCTCTTCTCTGTATTTCCCGGATCATAGAATTCGAAGAATTCATATCCGGTACGCTGTCCCACCGGATAGCCTTTACCGGACAAATGTTCATAGCGTGGACGTACTTCTCCATTTTCAATTACCTTGTTTCGTACGTATGTCATACTTGGGCTGATGGTATAACGGAAGTCCTTTCCGATTTTATCTGTCCAGGAGAGTACTATTTCATATCCTTTGTTTTTTACCCGGCCTTGGTTCACTGAAGTCGGCTTTTGTGCTGTAATTCCCGGCAGAATTGCTTCATTATTAATAAGTATATCTTTCCGGTCTTCAAAGAAAACATCAATATTAGTGCTAAGTTTATCATCAAAGAATTTCATATCTACTCCATAATTCTGTTTAGTAGCAGTTTCCCAAGTAACAAAGGGGTTTCCGGCAGTTTCTTCATAAGCACTACCAAGCCAGGTGCCAAGTCCAAAATTGTATCCTGTATGCTTCCCGTTTTCTCCTGAATCAGCTCCCATTTTATAAGTTCCGGGTAAATACAAGAAACGGAGGTCGTTCATATTATCGTTACCTACCTGACCTATAGATGCGCGTAATTTAAAATAGGAAACTACTTTTTTTACAGGTTCCCAGAATTTTTCGGATGAAGCTATCCATCCTACGGAAAATGAAGGGAAGAGGCCATAGCGATAGCCGGGAGCGAAATTTTCAGAGCCATTATAGCCAATGTTTATATCGGCCATATATTTGAGTTTATAGTTATAAGTAACACGTCCTACCAGTCCTACATATCCATGAGGTATATCTACAAAGTTTTTAGGATAATAATATTTACTTTGATTGTATAGTAAAAGAGCTGTGAAATCGTGTACTCCAAATTTTCTGGCATAATTCAGGCTTGCTTCTGCATACCAATCGCGTCCGAATGCATATTCTTCTTCATATCCCAGATTCCAGGCATCACCTTTCTTACGTAAAGCCACATTTCCGTCTTCTGTCAATAGAGGTTCATAACTCACTCCTTCATAAAGGGTACGTTTCTTCTGCTGTGTATAATCAGAGTTATAAGAACCTTTGATCTTGAGGTCGAGTCCTTTGGTGATAAAGTCCATTTTTAGTTTATAAATCAGGTCGAGATTAAGAACATTCGTCACTTTCCGGTTGTAGCCCCGACCATAAAAAGGTGCTAACCCGTCACTATCATAATCCCCTACATAACTTTTATTGGCTACGATACGACGTCCCTCGCTATCGATTCCGGCACCGGAGAACGGAACGGCATTAACCAGACTTCCAAAAACTTTTTCTTCTCCTTCCGCCAGTTCATACCGGTCTTCAATACGTCCACCCATATTAATAGATAATTCATTCCTTTTTCCTAAAGAAAGGTCGACATTAGCACGGTAATTGTAGCGTTTATAAGTGAAGTTAGTGTGCTTGTCTGTAGAAAATGTACGGAATAATCCGTCTTGCGACAGCATACCTACAGAAACAAAGTAGCGCGCCACCTGATTTCCTCCTGTGACGGAGATATTGTGTTGTTGCTGTGGTGCGGATTTCTTCATTACATAGTCAAGCCAATTTGTATTAGGATATAATAAAGGTTGATCCCCATTTTTGAAATGTTGCAATGCATCGCTGTTAAAACGTAATTGACTGGGAGCTGTTCCGTCTCCTGTTTGAGCATTGTTGTATAAGCTGGCCCAAGTATATGAATCCACCATGTCTATAAAATTAGTAACTTGCTGGATGCCATAAGACGTAGAAAAATTGATTTTTGTTTTTCCAACTTCTCCTCGTTTTGTAGTAACCAGTATTACTCCATTGGCACCACGTACACCAAAAACGGCTGTTGCAGAAGCGTCTTTCAGAATGGAGATGTCTTCTACTTCATTAGGGTCTATCTGGCTAAAGCTACGCTCAACACCATCAACCAATATAAGGGGACTGGCACCATTGAATGAGCCTACACCACGAACATAAATGGTAGGGTCATCTCCGCCTGGTCGACCTGAATATTGAACGGATGATACTCCCGGTAGTTTACCGGATAAAGCATTCCCTAGTGAAGCAGTAGGTGACTTTAATAGTTCTTTTCCGCCGACGTTACTGACTGCTCCTGTTATTGTAACTTTCTTCTGGGCGCCATAAGCTACTACAACGACTTCATCCAGTGTTTGTGCATCGGATTCGAGCGTCACATCGAGATGACTCTTGCCCGCAACAGGTACTTCCTTCGTCTTATAGCCGACGTAGGAAAATACCAAGGTAGCATTGGCAGGCGCCTTGACTGAATACTTGCCATCATAATCTGTAATTGTACCGTTTTTCGTTTCTTTTATTTGCACCGAAACCCCAATCATAGTTTCACCCGCATCATCAACAACGGTTCCGCGTACAGTAATGGTTGATTGTGCAGAAATGATTTGAGGTATTACAAGGCATATTGCAAGTAACCCCCACAATTTCAATCCATTCTGTTTTTTCATTGTGTAATTAAATTAAAGTTAATAATAAAGATATAAATTCTTATGATAGATTCGCAAAGAATCTTATGCAAAAATGAACATAATTTAAGATAGCGCATTCCTAAAATGAATCACAGATATAGCTCAAATGCGACAAAATACAAAAGAGGCAGTGATTAAATACAATTGGGTAGTTGTGGGGCAACCGTCGGTTCTGACTCGTAAGACATCGGCCTTGCAAGGTAAATAATACAAATGGGATAGTATTCTGATACATAACACGAACAACCGATTGCTCTAAAATTGTATCTTTGCCTATAACAATAATCATAACAATACTATATGAAGAAATACATATTATTAGTAGGACTTATTTTTGTTTCCATTTGTATCCATCCTATTGAAAGTTTTAATTTTAAATCTCTTGATGTCAAAGATGGAATACCCGATAATTATATATATGCCATTTTGCAGGATAGCTATGGCTTTATGTGGTTTATCAGTGGTAATGGGCTAAGCCGTTATGATGGTTATAACTTTAAGTATTATTCTATAGCTGCTCAAGGTAGCGATGTATATAATATCAAAGAGGATAAGAATAGGAATCTTTGGATTCAAGCCGGTGAAAAGTATTTCGTGTATAACCGGGTGAAAGACTGTATCGATGATAATATTACTGATATATTGCAAGGAGCAGACATTCAAAGTAAAATAGAATTATTATTTGTTGACTATGATAATAACATCTGGTTTTCTACAGGAGATAAATTAATCTATTACGAAATAGATAAAAACAAGCTCTCTAACTTTATACTGTCTGCAAACGACCGGATAAAATGGATCGAATGTAGGAATAAACAAGCCTATATCTTATTTACGAATGGACAAGTTAGAAAAGTTGATTTTAAAACCAAACAAATTTCGGATGAGGTCTTTCTGTCCCTGTCAACCTATCCCCACCACAGGATGTATTTGGATTATGCATTTAATTTATGGTTTTATACTCCACACTCTTCAGAAGATGCATTACGGTATTATAATCCCAAAACTAAAGAGCTGAAAAAATTTACAGACCACAACAATCGTGCTTATTATTTTGTAACGGCAGTAGTGGATGATAGTAAAGGGAATATATGGATCGGAACGGATAATACAGGAATCACGATCTATAATACAAACAGCAGTGAATGTACAGAAATAGAATATGAAAAGAGTAACGAGTTTTCTATTCCCACCAATCATATAAATTGCTTTTATCATGATAAACAGAATATCATGTGGGTAGGTACGAGTAAGAGAGGAGTGGCGTATACATGTTTAAGCAACACTCTTTTCAAACGCCGGAATATTTCGGAACAGGATGATATCAGTTGTGTGTTAGAAGATCATGATGGCAATATTTGGTTGGGGTCTGATGGAGACGGAATTACCCATATTAATACAACAACTAATAGGCTGACTAAGTATAATCATCGGGATGGAAGTATTTCGGAGAATTTGATTGTGTGTTCCTTCCTTGATTCTAAAAATAGAATATGGTTTGGTACTTATGGGGGAGGAGTCTTTTATTATGAGAAAGGAAAATTTACCAGTCTTCATTACAATGATGTGAATGGGAAAGAGGATCCCCTTCAGGATATCAGAAGTATTAATGAGGACATGGCCGGAAATATATGGATTGGAACGGTAGTGAAAGGGTTATATTGTTATGAAACAAATGGTACATTTACCAATTATACTGTGGATGATATTCCTATAGCCTCTAACAGTATTACAGATTTATATTGTCAATATGGACAAAATCTGTACATAGCAACTAGCGCCGGCTTATATGTAATGGATACGTATTCCCGCCAAGTTTCTCAACTGTCTAAGAATAGTGCTCATAAACAGCTGTTTGACTCTTTTATTAGTTGTGTATATCGGGATAGCCGCGGTTTGTTATGGATTGGAGGGAAAGAAGGGCTTTGGATTTATAATGAGACGCAAGATTCTATTGCCAGTTTAAATTCAAACAATGGGTTGTCTCACAATTTTGTCAGAGGGATCACTGAAGATCATAACAAGAATATATGGATAACAACAGATGTAGGGGTAACTAATATTGTTGTCGTTAATGATCCAATGTCTCTTATGCCTACTTTCAGATGCTATCGTTATTATAATGAAGACGGTTTGGGCAATATCATGTTTAACAATCATTCTATATGGTGTAAAAAGAATGGGGAAATCATGATGGGAGGAATAGGGGGATATATTAAAACTATGCCCGAACCGGTACCGTATAATCCTTATAAATCGAAGGTGGAATTTACTGCATTGTATATTGCAAACAAAAGAATTGAGGTAGATGAGGTTATAAACGGGTGTGTCCTGCTAAATAAGAATATTCAGCTTCTTAAAGAAATATCGTTGGACTATTCTAACAATAACTTTGCTATTGATGTGTCTTCTTTAAACTATCAGGCTTTACATAAAACGTTATTTGCATACCGGCTTGAAGATCACACTGAATGGATACAGCTAAATGGAAATACTATTTCCTTTAATAAGCTACATCCAGGAACTTATAACTTGCAGGTAAAAGTTATTGGCGATGAATACCAGAATAATGAGATATCATCGTTAACTATTCATATAAATCCTCCATTCTGGTTATCATCAATAGCTTATATCTTATATGTGATTTTTATATGTGCGATTGTGGTTGCTTCAATCATGTATATGCGGCGGAAAGCAAAATTCAAACTGAAGATGCAAAAATTAGAGTTGGATGTAGTAAAACAGCATGAAATAGATGAGGCTCAAATGCGTTTCTTCACCAATGTCAGTCATGACTTACGTACGCCATTATCCCTTATCATAACACCTCTGGAGAAGTTATTAGCTTCGTCCATTTCTGATAATCAGATTAAATCAGATCTGAAACTGATGCATCGCAATGCAGAAATATTGATGGGAGAGGTGAATCAATTATTGGATTTAAGAAAG
>ENA-ORRZ01000653-ORRZ01000653.1-human-gut-metagenome-genome-assembly--contig:-NODE-653-length-30023-cov-7.728010_pt1 | contig 30023 bp, 23 predicted proteins | sample MGYA00242185_ERZ509152 | MGnify/ENA primary metagenome ERZ509152 (study PRJEB26280, sample SAMEA2338668) | human gut metagenome | biome: human gut; feature: human-associated habitat; material: faeces... | reverse complement strand
TATTCATTTTACTATCTGATAATCATTTAAATGTGATAGGAGGGTACAAAGGTACGAATTAATCCGTATCCGTGAAACTTACCTCAACAAATAGTTCTTTCAGTTTTTATCCGTACCTTTGCACCGCAAAAAGAAGTATCGATTATGAAAATAAGCCATATAGACCTGGGAGAACACCCTATACTACTCGCCCCGATGGAGGACGTGACAGATCCTGCTTTCCGCCTGATGTGCAAAAAGTTCGGAGCTGACATGGTATATACTGAATTTGTATCGAGCGATGCACTGATACGCGCTGTCAGCAAGACTGCACAGAAACTGAGTATCAGCGATGAAGAACGCCCTGTAGCCATTCAGATTTATGGTAAAGATACGGAAACGATGGTCGAAGCTGCGAAGATCGTAGAGCTGGCGCAGCCCGATATTCTCGACATAAACTTCGGCTGCCCCGTAAAGAGAGTAGCAGGAAAAGGAGCAGGAGCAGGAATGCTGCAAAATATTCCGAAGATGCTGGAAATTACCCGTGCCGTAGTGGACGCAGTCAAAATCCCTGTGACAGTGAAAACCCGTTTAGGATGGGACGCCAACAATAAAATCATTGTAGATCTGGCAGAACAACTACAGGATTGCGGCATTGCCGCACTAACCATTCACGGTAGAACCCGTGCGCAAATGTACACCGGAGAAGCGGACTGGACACTGATCGGAGAAGTGAAGAACAATCAAAGGATGCACATTCCTATCATTGGCAACGGAGACGTGACAACACCTCAACGCTGCAAGGAGTGCTTTGACCGTTACGGAGTAGATGCAGTCATGATCGGTCGTGCCAGCTTCGGACGTCCCTGGATATTCAAGGAAGTAAAGCATTATCTGGAAACGGGAGAGGAATTGCCGCCACTCAGCTTTGAATGGTGTATGGAGGTACTTCGCCAGGAAGTGATTGACAGTGTGAATCTGCTTGATGAACGCAGGGGCATCTTACACGTGCGCCGCCACTTGGCTGCCAGTCCTCTATTCAAAGGGATTCCTAATTTCCGCAATACCCGCATCGCCATGCTTCGGGCAGAGACGAAGGAGGACCTCTTCCAGATATTTGATGAGATTACCGCCAATCTCAGTTCTACAGAGGAAAATGTGTAAAATCATTCATTGATAATCACCTCCATTGATAAGGTATCTGCCGGAAGCGTATCCTTGGAGGTGATACTGTCACGGTCATTACGCATCACCGGAGGATGTATTTTCAGTTCATGAGTGTTACCCGGCGAAAAGCGGTCTCCTTTCTGGGTAAAGAAATAGTAACAGGTTCCCCCTCCCATCAGTATACAGGCTGCGGAAGCGGCTACTATCCAGATACGGAATGAAATCGTCCGTCGCTCTTTCTTCCCAATGGAATGAACCATCAGGCGCAACTGAGCCAGTTCTTCCCTACATTCTTCACAACTCAACAAATGCTGTTGAAATTCCGTTTCCTCCTCCCTGCTCATCCGGTTTTGTATGTACAACCAGCAATCGGAACGCTTGTATTCGCACTTCTTCATCTTACTTCCTCCTCTCCCGTCACAAAAGGCACTGACCCTCTGCGTTTATATTCAATAATTAAATTAGCCATCCGCTTTTTCAGGTACTCCTTGCCACGACTCACCGACTTTCGCAAGTTATCCGACTTTCGCCCGCCGGATACTCCGTATAGTATGAAGGCTATTTCCTCATATTTCTTATTTTCGACATAAAGCATTGATATAGCCCGTACTGTATCCTGCATCCCCTCCGCCAACTGGTTATAAACGCTGCCATGTCCATAGCACAATATATCTGTCAAAGCACAACAGACATCATATTCGTTTTTCTCATTCACTTCCAGGAGATAAGCAAACCTGCCATCCATCTTTTCCGAAGCGCCCCTAACGGAATCCTGACATTCCAGACACTGCCAGTCTTCATCTTCCAACAGAATTTCCTTCGACCTCTTTCCCTCGGCCCTAAGCCATTCGCGAAACTTATTGCGTCCGGTCATCTGCAATGAATTAAGCAGATGACACGCCGATACTATCTGAGCCAGCTTCCCTCGCTCCAACTGTTCTTGTACAGAAATTATCGTCTCCATACTGACTTCTTTCACCGCTTCTTCATCCTCCCTGCTCTTTTCCACCACCAGAAAGCGGACAAAGCGATGTATCAATCTCCATATTTCTTCCCAAAACTCATTATCCTTCACTGACAAGCGCTCATACAACGACGTATACTTCAAAGGAAACAAAGTACGTAGCCCATTGATACATTTTTTTTCAACTTGCCCGGGAGAAGTAAATAACGTGCCGTTGCAACAAGTCTCCCGATAGAATTTCGTAAAAAGAGCCGGGGATAATTTAAAGGCAACCGTTCGTCCTTCCTCTACCTTCAGTTCCTCGTCAATCGTTACCTCCACCTGTTTTCTTTGAATAACAGACAAAGCATTCTGCGATAACCGCCTCACCATTCGGAACATAGCAGGTTTCTCCGCTTTCCGGCAGAAGAACTTGGCAAATCCCTTTCGGGAATACCAACCATTCAGTAAACGTTCCTTCCACTCTCCAAATTCTTTCAACGAACAAGCATCCGGCAGAGAAGCGTTATCCGCACTAGACAACTCTTTCACAACAGCCCGTTTGTCCGTAATAAACCCGCTGTCTTCCAATGCGTAACGTTCGCATTCTTTCGTCACGATTTCTTCTATCAACTGATTATTCGTCATAATTTTATTACTTTAGGACGCTTTCCTTTGCAGGAAGGCATCACTTGCCCGGCTTTCGCGTTCATATAAGTAGGGTCACATACAATAAACTTTTTCCCTTGCAAGGATACATAGGTTCCCTTTACTTCTTCCTCATCCATACAGACAGCAGTTGCCACATGTCCCGGATAGTCGAGCAAAATCACCTCTTTCCGCAACAAGCGACTGACCAGACGGGCAAAGAGAATGGAACGGTCTTCACAATCACAAGCCGGATAATAAAAGGTTTCTTCTATAAAAAATGGTTTCTCATAGCCGAACTGCTCGCCATCTATCTGATAACGGAATCCTGTCTGTACCCACAACAGTAGTTGATTAAGAGCCTCTACAAAAGTTTTTTCCGCTAGTTGCACAGAAAGCGACGCAAGTAATTGTTTCATCAGTTCATCGTCGGATGCAGCACGGGCATATATCGCCAGCTCACACGAAGGGTATTCCTTGTAAAACCGTATTTTATTCTGATTGACGTCTCCTTTTACTTCCAGTCCTGCAGCTTTTATACTAAAAGCTTTTGGCTGCACAGGCAGTAGCAGTTCCTTACGAATCATCAGCGACAGATAAGGAATCTGGATCAACTTATCCGGCAACTGATAGGTAAATATGTTCGAATAAGATTTCAAGTCTTTATTGGAAAATACGTAATAAGTACGACCATTCATTTCCAAATAAGAACGAGCATATACTTCCTCACGGATAGGAACCAATAAAACCAGAAAACGGCCTATTCTGGCCAAACGCACATCATAGCCGGACTGTACAAGAAGAAAATGTTGAAATACTGTGCGGCAATCCTCACTCTGTAAGGTTGAAAGCCGGGCAGCAACCTTCTCCGCCAGCAGGAAATAAGCCCAGTCGTTCATCTGCATCTTTTCTTTATGACGAAGCATATCGGACAGTAAAGAGGAAAAGCGGCTGTCGGCTATCTCCTTCCAAAGAGTTCCTACAGATTGTTCCGTGATAGCAGACAGAGCAAACCGGCGGCTTTGATAATGCAACCGCAATTCTGCTCCGAAATAATCCAGTTGCAGGGAATCCGTGGCTTTCCGAAAACGAGCCTCCGAAGAAGCCTTTTCCAAAATAGTTCGCTCCATTGCTTCTTTTGCCACAGATTTCTGTTCAACAGTTATCTCCTCCACCTCTTCTGTGCCTACGAGTACTGCACGACGCTCCTTTTCTTCTTGAGATAAGACAGGGGATAACGGCTTAGGTATTTCATCAGGAGTCTTTCCTTGAAACAGGCGGTATTCTTTCCATGCCTTACTCAAAAAGTCGATATACTCTGCATTGATTTCTTTCCGGAAGCCATCATATTCGCTTTGCAGCTCTTTCCGGAAATCAGCAAACTCACTCCCTTCGGACGAGTGGTTGTTTTGCGCAAACATCTGTACCGACAGGCAGGCCGTGGAAAGCAAAGCCGGCAGTATGCGTCTGATTATGTAGAAGAAGATGTCCATACGTATATAAACAAGTTATGTGTGTGAAACTTACGGTGCAGCTGTAGACATGACATTCATTCTTTCATCTTCCAGTCCCGGAGTAATCACTACCGTCACAGGAGGATAAATAAGGCTTACCAGTTGCTTCAAGTCATCATTATTCATACGGATACATCCTTCGGAGGCCCTTGTGCCGACAGTTTCGGGAAGATGTGTTCCATGTATTCCGATTCCTTTATGTCCGGGAACAGCCAGACGGATAAAGAAATCGCCATACGCTCCGCTAACCTCTCCTTTCCCGTCTCCAAAATCATGTTTCCAATCAGACGAGTGTTGAATATCGGCTATCTGAAAGACTCCTTCGGGAGTACGCATATCACCGACCTTCTCTTTATTGCCCGCATTTATACCGGTCGCTACGGAAGCGCTGAAAAGCTCGTTTCCTTTATAATCTATCAGCCTCAACTTCATATCTTGCTTGGAAATAAGGATGAAACGGGCATTTTCTATTTTATCCAGCTCTGCACGATGACGAAGTTCAAGCCAACAGACAGCGCCCGCCACACCGATAATTAATAGCAAGACCACTCCTAAACAGTAAAACTTCCTCATCAAAGCGAAATATTAAGATACTCATTATTATCAAAAATGACTTTCACACCTCCATATTTAGGAACAATATTTTTAATGAACCCTGCTTGGGGAGCACCCATACTAAACCGGAAGACAGGTTTCTCCGTTGCATCCTCAAACGAATAACAGACCAATACACGATTCCCCGTTACATTATCCCCAATAATAAATACGAAATCGGTGTATTTACTATATTTATCAAAAATACGGGGATAGAAGACAGTGTTCGGCTTTTGATTGATTGGCCTCGTATAAAGTTGCCAGGCATTCGGACCACTCTGCAGATAATTCTTTTTCAGATAGTCAAGTATAGCCAACCGACATTTGGATGATTCGATACATTCTTTGGTATCATTATCGCCCCATACGCCATTCAGCAAAGCAAAACTTAGTGAATCGAGCAGATAAGGTGTGGCTATCACTCCCTCTTGTCCGTTTACTTTCACTTCCGCCCAATCGCCAAGCTTGTTGTAGGTGATCACTTCCGTTCCGTAAGGCACTTTTCCCAAAATATTGTATTCTACCCCTGCCATTCTTGAAGAACGGAGAAATACATTATTAGCTACGACGTATGTACGGGGGGCATCTCTGTCCTTGGCATAAGGCGTGTACCAGAAGAAATATGCCAGGATTCCTCCAACCGCCAGCAAGACGCCTGCGAGAATAGAAATAAGTATCGTAAGATTTGTCTTTGAGGAGTCAGTAACCGGAGCAATTCCATCTTCTGCCTGAGCAGGAGTCGCTACACGCGAGGCTTCTTCATTGGATTCCTGCCTCCAATCTTTTTTAATCACAGAGAATGAATCATTGACCTCTTTCGTAGCAGATTGAACTTTTTCTTCTTTTTGGCACCCAGAGGGTTGATAAGCCTTATACTTATCATCATCAAACTCGGCAGTTATTGTTTCCGCTTCAGTAGTGCTGACAACTTCCGGATTGGAAACAACAGTAACTTTTGGGGTAGCAACAGCAGTGATTCTGTCCAGCAGAACCTTTTCAGCCGCCTTTATGAGTTGGGGATTGTAATCTTCTCGATGCTGCAAGATGGATTTCAGTTCCTCATCAGTCTTGGTCTCCGCTTTCCGTAAAAACTCATCCGTTAGTGATGCAGAAGTATCAATCTTTTGAGTTGTTTCTCCTGCCGCTTGCTGCGTGGTTTCCGTGGTTTGAGAAGCCGATACTTTCATATACTTGTTCAAAGTATTACTAGCCTTGCGCCTTTCTATTTCTTCGGCTACGGCACGGGGCACGCACTTCTTGTTTATCGGATTAAATATGGTAGACAATGCTTTAGCTTCCACCAGTCCGCAAGGGATACCAATAAGAGTCACAAACTCCGCCGCAATCATCATCACCGATGACATAGCGGCAAACAACCCGAATGGAAAATAAAGAATGCGAATAATGATCGACCATACTTTAACAAATTCATTCTGTTTCTCTCCTGTCAGCAACTCTAAATCCTTACACGTTACTAATCCTTTATTAAAAGGAGCAAGCATGAATAGGCTCAACTGAAATAATCCCAGCCCTAGAGGTATTCCTATAATTGTAATACACCAAAACAATCCGCCAATGGCATACAGCAGTGATTTAATAAATCCACAATACGGAAAATGCCAGATAATGTTACCTAATGTTCTCATAAATATAGATATTTGAAAGTTTCAGTTACTAAAACTCGTCTTTGACAAATATGAAAAGGAAATTGCCATTGTAATCAATAAAGCCATCGTATCTGGTATTATTACCTTCCGTCTTACAATGCATTATTTGATTATAACGAGAATCTAATTTATAATAGTTATAAGATGATAAATAATTCTTATCGATGAGACTTGCATTCTGTTTCCCCAGAAGATGCACAAATGCATATCCTTTATGAAACTGATAGTCAGTATAATAATCATTTATGACTATCCGCTTCACATTGTCGGGCACATTCAATTGTAATACTTGCGCTTTCATTAATGGTACAAATGCTAAACTCAACATCACTAATGCAATAAAGCTACGCACCCTTCCAGTATTTAATTCTTTCATGTTCTTTGTTTTGTCTGAATTAATTAACTATCGTTTTTATATACCGGAATGCCTGATTCGGAAAAAAGCGAAGACCTACCTGAACATTCATCTTAACAGGTTCCCCGTTTATAACTCCCGGATTCCATTTGGGCATCATTCTGACAAGACGCAACGCCTCTTCGTCCATACTTACCGAAACTCTGGCTTTCAATTTGGCGTTGGTTACCTCTCCACTTTCTGTGACAGTAAATTCCACGATAACTTCTCCATATCCGGCAGTTGCTATTGCGGGCTTTCTAGGATTGGCATTATCGGCAAAAAACTTTTTCATAGCTGTCTGACCACCAACAAATACAGGAACTTTATTTTGCCGTACTGTTTCGGGCTGAATAGACGAAGAACTATTTGTTTCAGAGTAATAAGTGATGGTACGGATTTCTTCAACGAACTGGCTGCTTTTTTCAACATTATAGAGCTTTCGGTGAAGCCAATTACCTTGTGAATCTACTCTTTCGTATTTGATGATAAAATCAAGGCCCCAGCCCTCACCACCATAACTCATATCGTTCACAACTTTATACGGTAGCCTCTCGTTACCTTTGTAACTGAAAGTCTGACTATCGCAAGAATACATTGAAACACTTAATAATGAGTTGTCGTTTGTCCCATTTACGATTTGTATAAGTCTACCGGAAGCATCGAACTGATACTCTATCGATGTTTCCCCACCACCTTTGGGTGTATTATCTGTTCCCTGGTATTGAACAAGTGATCCCTCATACTTATACACATTGTTAATCGTATTTACATTGAACTTATAGAAATCATAATATCCTTCTCCACTCTCGCGAGGAACCTCACAAGAGCATTGTGTATAGTTTGCATTCCATTTATAGAAGTAATCTTCGGATTTTGTTATATATCCGTTATTATCAAATTGTGTACTCCATTTTGAATCACTATCTCCCCAGTCTACACCACCATGCAATTTACGTATAGTATTGACTTCTTTCACTGCACCTGAAAGTTGATTTGCCATTAAATCATTGTACTTTTTCTGCCCTAGCAGATTTAAAGAAACCATGCAAAACGCTCCTGCTAAAAAAAGAATCTGTTTTTTCATAATGTATGCTTTTTATATTATCAATCATCTTACCACTTGATATCCTCAAACGTGATCTTATTAAGTTGAGGCTTCCATAGCTGCGTACTGGATATCTGAAGATCGAATCGTTTCAGATAAGCTGCCGCATCTTTCACATCTTTAACGGAAATCTTACATTTGACCGGTACATTCTTCAAGAATGTGAAAGCGTTTCCATTTGTTACTCTTTTGTCGCCTATGTAGAAGGGCATATTAGTTCCTTGATACGAATTGGCTTTATCGTCAACACAAACAGAAGTTTCTACGTTAAACCAAACTTGCCAGTCGTCATTGTTATTGGTCACAGTAAACTCGAACTCAACGGTACTTCCGTTCTTAACACATTGAAGAAAGGATACATTCACTTTTGAATCGCAAGAAGTGATCGTCCCGCAGCTTCCGCCACTGCCTTCACCACTTCCGCCTCCTCCGCCATTCGTCGTCACAGAGACTTCGACGGGGATAGATTCTCCATCAGCTTCCACTATCAGGTTGGTAGTGACATCTTCCGTTATCTTGCTGCGATCGATGTTGACCACTACTACACTACCTTTGCCCGAAGCTGTCGTACCACTGACAGGAGTGACGCTCAACCATGAATCAAGCATGGAAACAGTCCAGGAAGCCGAACCGGATGTACCGATATTCTCAATAGTAAATGTCTTCGATGTGCTTTGCCCGGTGAAATTCAGCGAACGGGTGCTCAACTTGATTCTGGATTCGCCACGACTTAAAACCATATCTCCCGAAGCCTGCTCACCGGCAACTACATTGATTCGCTTCGTATTCGTCTTGTATCCCGACTTGGATATCTGAATCGTATATTGTCCCGGCTCCAGATCCAGAAATTCATAACGTCCGTCGCTGCCTGTATTTGCCGTCTTTCCACCGGGATTAAGAGCGATATGACCGTCTTGTATCGGTTCACCATTATCCGCATCATTCACAATACCATAAATTGTTCCGTTTGTTTCTACTTCATCCTTTGCACAGCCGCATAATGCGATGATCAGTATCAAAAGAGAGAAAAGATTCTTCTTTTTCATTTTCGTATTTGTTTTTATTTGAGTTATAAGATTCATTTGAATAATAAGATAAGACCGATTGATCAGAAGCGTACCGCCAGTGTCATGCCATTACAATCTCCCGCTACCGGATATAATGCCATACGGACCTGTTTATGTGTGATGCTTCGTTTTCGTCCGTTCGCTACTAAAGCATCTATCAGGTTATAGACATACAATGCCATTGCCCCGCCTATACAGACATTACGCACATTCTCCCAGTTATCCGCTTTCGTATTATAAGTCTCCAGGTGTTTGGGTTGCTCACGCATCTTCTTTGTATAAGAAGCACGAAGATTCTCAGAAGCAATGATACCTCCTATCAAGACCACTTCACCGCCTAATATGCAAGCACCTTTTACTTTATTTCCTTTATATAGCTGTCCCCATCCAGGCACAATCAGCGACCGGGCAACCCCTCTCGCCCCGTATTTCCGGCTGAACGATAAACGGTCGAAAGACGGAGCCGCATTATCCGCAACTCCATAGAGAGCATAACACCTATATACCCGCCTGCCATCCGGGTAAAGTACATATTCCCAGTATTCATCATATTTGAAGGAAATCACCGTCACCCGATCTCCCTGAATATCATAAGAGAAATGATAACTCTCACTTTCGGCAGATTTTCCATCTACCTGTTCAAGACTGATTTGCGCCACTGCCTGTTCGCTAATGTGATGCTTTCTCTTTATATAAGTAGAAAGATTCAGCAGGCAACTATGCCTTGCATCCTCCAGATGCTGATGTTCCCCTTCCGTTATCTGATAATGGAAAGTCGGATTACTCGTTTTCGGGGTACGATTGGCCAACCATGTCGGACGAAGTTTCTCAGAACGCTCCATCACCTTCTGGGCACAAGCACGGAAGGGAGCCAAAGCTCCCAACGCTATACATACAAGAAAAAATGTATAAGATATCTTTTTAAAAGACAGTAATTCCATAAGTTCTGTTTTTGCTTATTCCACCTCATCATTAATAAACTTTTCTACTGATTTTGCGTATTCCTGATGAAGATTCGATTCTTCCAGCGCATCCCTGATAGCCTGCGAACGCTTCTTCCGTGCCGACTGTTTATCTACCAGATAGTAAATCTCATAATTATTGAGCCCATCGGCTCCTTTACGGATCAAGGCAAAGCTCTCCTCCAGTTCCCCTTTGATAGCTCCCTGGAATTTACTGATACAGGCTTCCTGAAAACGGTTATACTCCGCAGGTACCTCTGCACCTTCGTCCACGCCCATATCCCGCATAGCTTTCCCTTTCAGATCCTGCCCCATTCGGGTGGCCATCTCCACACATGCCGCATTGAAAGCGGACGCCCGGCAAACGGTCACAGAACGGCAACCGGAAGATGTGCCGATTACCTCATAGAAATCCGGATTTGCATCCATTTTCGCATAATGTTCGCGAAGTTTTCCCCGTAGGGTACGCGTACTTCCATGAACCTGCCAGCCGGCTTGTTCCAGCTGCTGTAATTTTTCATTTAGTTCGTCCACACGGGTATAGGCCACCGAAGAAGTCTTTTTGGAACTGCCACAAGAAGTGAATAACGCAATGGCAAAGAATGTCAAAGCAACGGTAAAGAGTGTTTGTCTGTTTTTCATAATTCTATTCTATTTTAATTGTTTTGTTTCTGAATAAAGTGGTATAAAACGGGCTGTTTCCCCGTATTCTTAACCAAAAATCTACCAGATCTCACTAAGAAGGAAAAGCCAGCTTTTATACCACTCTTACTCTTGTTTGCTCTTTTCCATCCGGCAAATTTTGCTCATCTACATAACTATTGAACGAAACATTAAAAATGTGACAGTAACGACAAACTTTTTTTCATAGTTTTCTCAGGGAAGGTACGAAAAAAGGCGTGACGCTGTTTTTCCTTATCAGATAGTGAGGCTCTGGTAAACCCGAATACGAATAAGTAAAAAACAGTTCACGCCCTATGTTTTAACAAGGGTGTAAACATGCACTATACTTATTATTCCTGTATTCAGAAGAAAATTTACCAGATTTTCACTATCCAGAATAATAATTATCACATTTATATTATCATGTTATTAAAATCCGACCTCTTGCAGAGACAAACCTTAATGGCACAAAAATAGCAAATAAAACTTAATAACAAACTAAAAAGAAGAATCAATTTTACAAGAATAAATCATGTTCTTTGAGGATACCCTGAAAATTAAAATCAATATAAAGCTGTTTGTCTTTTCTTGCCAATAGAAAAAGATTCCATACCAGTCAGATAGATGCTTTATTTGAAGTGCTTAAACAAAATATGAAAAAACGCATATTTTATTGTTGTATAATTGCAAATATACAACACGTTTCCGGGAACATTCGAAAAATAGCCGAGAATTGCCGCCGAGGAGAAACACCAACAAACGAATACAGAATATTTTATATCCATATTCTACAGAATTCCCTTTTACAGATAACAATATTCTAATAAAAACAAATTACTACTATCATTTTGAAAGCACGAACGTATCATAGAATCAAAGTCAACCAGAACAATAATGATACTCAAAGAGAGATTTTATTCATTTTTCAGAAGAAACGAAAGTTTCCTCACCGACCAACGGAGCGTTCCTTTAAAACCAACGGGCCGTTCCTTTAAATGAAACACATCCAAAAGAACTTGATTATCGTGTATAATTCAGCGATTTATATGCAAAACAGAAAGAAAAGATGTATATTCTTACAACTTTTCATACAGAATTTCTTCTGATAGGCAGACTTTTGATAAGTCATCTACAGTAAAAATCTTAAAAAAAGAACATTTAATGAGAATGATAAATAGTCCGCTTCACTGCAAAGAGTTTACTTGAACATCGGCTGCGCAAACCATTTCTTGAACATCCAGGTTGCTACAACATACAACAAGAATGCAGAGAAGAAACCTACGATCGCATCGATAACGTAGTGTGCCTGAATATATACAGTAGCCCCGCAAAGCAGCATATAAAAAGGAATCAGGCAGGCAAACAACTTCTTACTGCCACGCCATGCCATAATCATAAGAATGGTAGAAATACCGACATGCGAACTGGGAAAAGCTGCCGTAGGACGCTCTCCTACCTGCTGCGAACCTTCTACCAGATTATAGAAAAACCCATGCTGATATCCCGGACCGGGCAACAGTTCCTGATGCTGGTTGAAATAGTCGCCAATGGCCGGAAAAATTCCTTTAGATACATTATCAAACCCTATAGCCGGGAAGTAGAACTGCGGCCCTGCTACCGGAACAAAGATATAAATCAGATAATAGATAAAGAAAGAAGTCACCAGTACAAACGACATCTTCTCAAACCATTCAAACTTATAGATAAAATAAAACACCGTCACAATGAGCATCATCGGATAATAAAAGAAATATCCCATATTGAATGCTTCACTGACCAGAAGATGCGGGAATGTATGGCAGAACCAGATAGCAGGCTGTCCGTTAAAGATAAACTGCTCGGTTATGGCAAACACATGATCGAGATTCGGAAAGAACCGGTTAAACTCAAACGTATCCGGATACCAATAGGAAAGCAGACTCATCTGAATGGCAACACGTACAAACGCCGAAAACTTGCAAGGAGCCAGCCGATAAAGATACATCAGCAAAAAAGTCATTGCAGCGATCATCGCCCTATCCAGCAACATGTGCCATGGATGATCCATTCGCTGAAACAGGAACAGAATCAAAATGGAGGTCAACAGATTATAAATCAATGTAATCTTCTCCACAGCAAACAACCCCTTCCGGGTTTCCACTCGCTTAAATAAGTCTAAAGCCATCCTTCGTTTTTATACCAGTCAATGGTTTCACGGACTCCCTTCTCCAAGTCATATTCGGGAGCATACCCTAACTCATTAATGGCAGGGGTTATATCACATTGCCAGTTACGTTGTTTCATTATTTTATATTTATCAGAATTCAGCGTACTGCTCTTGCCGGAACGTGTTGCAATGAATTCAGCGAGCAAAGATATAACTTTTAGCACAATTAATGGACATTTCACATGAATAACAAACGGATTACCCAGTTCTTTTTGTATTAAGTCCGAAAATACACGACTATTATACACCTTCCCGTCAGTCAGAAAATAGGCTCTTCTCGTCACTTTTTTTTCTATTCCAAGGAAGATGGCCTGCACAATGTCTTTTACATAAACAAAAGTCAGGTCCTGTCGCCGGAAGCCGACAGAGAAGTCAACATGTTGCCGGATGGACTTCGCCATCAGGAAATAATCCAGTTCACGAGGGCCGTAAACTCCTGTAGGGCGATAAATAACATAAGGGAAACCGGGAATACTCTGAATATAGAGTTCAGCCTTGAGCTTACTAAAACCATAGGCAGTATTAGGCATCGGGCCATCATCGGCTTCTATCGGCGAATAGTCTTTTTCGCGTACAGGCCCGAATACGCTCAGCGTACTGATATAGATGAATTGCTTCGGAACCATATTCAGCGCTTTCAGTGTATCAATAAAGTATTTGGTCTGTAGATAATTCACATAATCAAAGGTTTTCTTATCCGGACATTTCGTGACTCCCGCACAATGGATGATATAGTCAAACTTATTATAGGTCCCTTTATGTCCGGAGAGTTGGGCACGCAATTCATTGGGATGGGCAAAGTCCAGTTCCAGAAAGTGGATCTTCCGATTCTTCAAGTACTTTTTGCTGCTGGTAGGACGAATCCCCGCCCACACACCAAACTTTCGTTTTAATGCCTCTTCGACAATAAAACTTCCTATAAATCCGCTTGCTCCTGTTATTAAGATGCTCTCCATTAATTATAACCTCAATGTATAAGAAAAGAATGATGCTACAAAGATACAATAAATATAAAATAAAAGCCATTTTGCATTTCTCAATTATTATTTGTTTATTTGCACATCGATTTATTTACTATTCAATACTTTTACGAGTGAAAGATAAAACCGGCATTGATATTCTTTTCAAAGAATATTATCCTCAACTATATTATTATGCTTATCATCTGATAAACGATATAGAGGCTAGTAAAGACATCGTAAGCGATGCTTTCGAGTTTCTGTGGAATAACTATGGCAAAGTGAACAAAGTAACGGTCAAGTCCTATTTATATACATATGTGCGTAATAAAAGTATTGATTATCTCCGACATCAAAATGTGCATCAGCAGTTCGTACAATTATATACTAACCTTACCCAAGATTATGTAGAAACCGATTATCAAGAATGGGACGAGAAAATGTTGGCCATTCAGAAAGCTATGCAGAAACTCACTCCACATACCAAACATATTTTAGAAGAATGCTATGTAGAAAAAAAGAAATATCAGGAAGTGGCCGAAGAATTGAATATCAGCGTAAGTGCAGTAAGGAAGCATATTGTGAAAGCGCTACAAACGATACGTAAAGAATGTTTAATAAATCATAAAGAGGGTGTCTGATTGTAAGGCAAAAACGATATAAAATAATATACCAAAAACCAATGACACTATGAGTAAAGAAATTGATCACATAAAGTTAGAAGCCCCTATTGAAAAGGCAATGGATGCTATGGAGCCTTCTACAGATATCACAGATGAACAATTACAGGAGATGCTTCTGGACAAGGAAAGCAGACAGGCAGCCCAAGATATTCTAGACACCCAGTTTTTTCTGCATGCCGGAAAAAGAGACATGCAACTGAATGTAGAAGCCGAACTTGCCCGCTTCAAAAAAAGACATCAAAAACAAAAGATACATACTTTCTGGAAAACAAGTATCAGTATTGCTGCTTCCATTGTCCTTTGCATCGGGATTTATCATTACATCAGTCATCAGCAGGAGATAGCAAACACGGCGCCCGTTATCGTATTCACTGCCGACAACTCACCCCAACAAGTGATTTTAGATAAAGGAGATGGAGAAAAAATTGTACTGGCAGAACATCAGACCAATATTCCTCAAAAAGCGCAATCCGCTTCTAAAGAACTTAGCTATCCTTCTAAAACGAAAGATGTAGTATTACACACACATACCCTCACAGTGCCCAGAGGAGAAACCTTCAAAATTACTTTGTGCGATGGCACCGAAGTATGGTTAAATGCCAACACTCATTTCGTTTACCCTACCACTTTCGTAGGAAAAGAACGCACAGTAACCCTGAATGGAGAAGCATACTTTAAAGTTGCCAAAGACACAGAACATCCGTTCATCGTCAAAACACCTCATGTACAAACCCGAGTATTAGGAACAGAATTCAATATACGAAGTTACTCACCGGAAGACACTCATATTGTTCTGATTAGCGGAAAGGTAGAAGTCAGCAATACAAAAGATAACGCCTATACACGTCTGATTCCCGGAGAAGATGCCCACCTGCAACCTGACGGAAATTTCATTATGACCGAAGTGGACTTAGATTCATATATCTATTGGAAAGACGGTTTTTTCTATTTCGATGATGTCACTTTGAAAGATATTATGGAAAATATCGGGCGATGGTACAACGTAAACATCGAATTCAGAAACCCAGATGCAATGAAATATAAAATGCATTTCGTTTCTGACCGTGCGAAGCAGTTGGAGCATACCTTAAAGTTACTTAATCAAATGAAAAAGGTAACAGCCACCATAAGAAACAATACAATAGTTATAGACTAAAATACGTATCATAAAAACATCCAATAAGACGATAACTAAACAAAATAACACTTTTTTCTAAGAAAATTCAGCAAAAGGGGTGTCTTTTTTTTATTCTCATACGAACTAATAATATAACGAAAAAGAATTTGTGTTATAAAATTAGAATATATGAGAAGAAAATGGTATTTATTTATCACTTGTATTGCATGTATTTGCCTCTTGTCACCCCAAGCAAATGCACAAACAACTACACCTAAAACAGAGATTACAATTGAGTTCAATAATGAACGTCTGCCTTCTTTATTGAAACGTTTGGAAAAGGTATCGGGATATAAAATCCTGTTCACGTATGACGATATCAAAAAGTATACCGTATCCGGTTCTGCCAAGAACAAAGGAATTAAAGAGATACTGGAGATCATCCTAAACGATAAGCCTTTGGAGTATCATATTGAGGATCAATTTATCACTATCACTTCCAAGAACTCCAAACAGCCTAAGATTTTTGATGTCACAGGAACCGTTATTTCACAAGACGACGGATTACCATTGATTGGCGCAACCATTCTGATCAAAGGGAGCAAAACGGGAGTACTGACAGACATTGACGGACGATTCCATATCGAGAAAGTAGCCAGCAATTCAATCCTGCAGTTCTCCTATATTGGTATGGTGCCTCAAGAAGTAAAGGCTTCTCCTAAAATGAACATCACACTGGTGTCTGATGTACAGACACTGTCGGAAGTAGTAGTTACCGGTATGCAGAAAATGGATAAACGGTTATTTACGGGTGCCGCCACAAAACTCTCAGCTGAGAATATCAAGCTGGATGGTATACCCGAAATCAGCCGTGCACTGGAAGGGCGTGCCGCCGGTGTATCCGTCCAGAACGTATCAGGAACTTTCGGTACCGCCCCTAAAATCCGCGTACGCGGAGCAACTTCCATATACGGTAGCTCCAAACCGCTATGGGTAGTGGATGGAGTCATTATGGAAGATGTAACCGAAGTAGACGCAGATAATTTGTCTTCGGGAGATGCCGTCACTCTCATCAGTTCTGCCATTGCCGGATTAAATGCAGATGACATTGAAAGTTTCCAGATATTAAAAGACGGTTCTGCCACCTCTATCTATGGAGCCCGGGCTATGGCGGGGGTAATCGTTGTTACCACTAAAAAAGGAAAAGCCGGAAGCAGCAAAATCACCTATACCGGAGAATACACAATGAGATTAAAACCCAACTATAGGCATTTCAATATTTTGAATTCGCAAGAACAGATGGGTGTTTATAAAGAGCTGGACAATGCGGGATATTTAAATCTTGCCGATATGTACCGGGCCTCAAATAGTGGTATATATGGAAAAATGTATCATCTGATCAACGATTACGATGCAAAAACCGATTCATACGGGCTGATGAATACGGAAGAGGCACGTAACCAGTATTTACAGGAAGCAGAATTCAGAAATACAAACTGGTTCGATCTCCTGTTCAACAGCAGCATCTCACAAAACCACGCCATCAGTTTCTCTACCGGTACTGAAAAAGCATCTTACTACACTTCATTAAGCATCATGAATGATCCGGGATGGACTAATAAAAGCGAAGTAAAGCGTTATACTGCTAATGTAAACGCACTATACCATATCAGTAAATCCTTATCACTCAATCTGATCAGCAATGCTTCTTACCGTAAACAGAAAGCTCCGGGAACATTAAGCTCTTCTGTCGACCCTGTCAGCGGAGAAGTGAAACGCGACTTTGACATCAACCCGTATAGTTATGCCCTGAACACCTCACGTACACTCGACCCTGATGCTTATTATGTACGTAACTATGCGCCTTTCAACATTCTGCATGAGCTGAACAACAATTACATTGACTTAAACGTAACCGATCTCAAATTCCAGGGAGAACTGAAATGGAAACCTATTAATAAAATCGAGTTATCTGCTTTGGGAGCCTACAAAACTTCTATGACTACACAGTCACACACCATCAAAGATTATTCAAATCAGGCATGGGCTTTCCGCGCTATGGATGATGCTACGATGCGGCAGGCAAATCCATGGCTTTATACCGATCCGGAAAATGCCAACACACTGCCGGTGTCCGTGCTACCAGTGGGCGGATTTTACAGAGAAACCAAATACTCAATGGATAGTTATGATTTCCGTGGAACAGCCAGCTACAATGACGTGTATAACGAAAATCACATCTTCAATTTCTTCGGAGGTATGGAAGTCAATGCCGTAAACCGTCAAAGAACCTGGTTCAACGGAGTCGGTATGCAATATGAAATGGGAATGCTTCCGGCCTACGAATATCAGTACTTCAAACAAGGCAGTGAAGAAAACGCCCAATACTATACCGTAGAAAGAACCCGTCAACGCGAAGTGTCATTCTTCGGTACGGCAACTTATTCTTACCAAGGGAAATATACCCTGAACGGTACGTTACGATACGAAGGTTCCAATAAACTGGGTAAAAGCAGATCGGCTCGCTGGCTTCCCACCTGGAATTTATCAGCCGCTTGGAATGCCCATGAAGAAAAGTTCTGGCAACCTCTGCTCAACTACGTTTCAAATATGACCCTGAAAGCCTCCTACTCTCTGACTGCTGACCGTGGACCGGCTTCGGCCAGTAACTCCCGTGCTATCATTCAAAGTTACAACACTTGGCGTCCATTCACTTCCATCAAAGAGTCCGGCCTGAGAGTTGTGAATATAGAAAACCAGGAACTTACTTACGAGAAAAAGCATGAGTTGAATATCGGAGCTGAAATAGGTTTTCTGAATAACCGCATTAATCTGGCCGTCGACTGGTACAAACGTAACAATTACGACCTGATAGGTATCATCAATACCAAAGGAACGGGCGGACAACTCACCAAACTGGCCAATGTAGCCAGTATGAAATCACATGGTATTGAATTCACTTTGTCCACACAGAACATCAAGAAAAAAGATTTCAGTTGGAATACGGATTTTATCTTCTCAAATACCAAGAATGAAGTAACCGACCTTCAATCCAATTCTTCGGTAATCGAAATGATCAGTGGAAGCGGATTTGCATTGGAAGGTTATCCTGTCCGCTCTCTCTTCTCCATGGATTTCCGTGGATTGAATGAGAGTGGCTATCCTACCTTCATCAACGAAGATGGAAACCTGACAGTCAGCAACATTAACTTTCAGGAACGAATTAAAAAAGACCACCTTATTTACGAAGGTCCAACCGATCCGACCATCACCGGAAGTTTTGGAAACAGTTTCAAGTATAAGAACTTCCTGCTGAACCTCTTCATCACATATTCCTTCGGCAATGTAATCAGACTAGATCCTGTATTCCACAACCAGTACAGTGATCTGGATGCTATGCCCAGAGAATTCATAAACCGCTGGACTAAAGGCGGAGATGAAAAGTATACCGATATCCCGGTAATTGCCGATAAACGCGCCAATCAGCAGGATCCCTATCTGAGCTATGCTTATAACGCCTATAACTATTCTACGGCCCGTATAGCCAAAGGGGACTTTATCCGGATGAAAGAAATTTCTTTAACCTACAATTTCCCTAAAAAACTGATAGTTAGAGCAGGAGTTAGTGACTTGTCCTTAAAGCTTCAAGCTACGAATGCATTTCTCATCTATTCGGACAAAAAGTTGAACGGACAAGATCCTGAATTTTTCAATACCGGTGGTGTGGCCTCTCCTGTTCCACAACAGTTCACTTTGACATTAAGATTAGGTATTTAATTAAAAAAACGACTTGATATGAATAATATAAGAACATATATATTACTGGCTGGTTCCTTATTTGCATTGGCTTCTTGTAATGACTTTCTGGATACTATACCTGATGACAGAACAGAAATAGATTCTGAACAGAAAATCACCAATATACTGGTATCCGCTTATCCGGAAGTATCAACTATTCTCATCTCCGAACTCGCTTCCGACAATGCCAAAGACAACGGTGCGTTGTATGACATATACGGACAGATACAACGGGATGCCTATTTATGGAATGACATGACTTCCGAGGATACTGACGCACCCAAATATATATGGGACGCACATTATAATGCCATCTGTTCGGCCAATCAAGCCCTACATGCCATTGAACTGATGGGAAACCCGGAAAACCTGAATCCACAGAAAGGCGAAGCGCTACTATGCCGTGCGTACGCTCACTTCCAGCTTGCCAACCTATTCTGTATGCCATATAACCCGCAAACTGCGGATCAGGAACTCGGGATACCTTACACCACGGTACCCGAAACAGAAGTGATGCCTGACGGAATAGAACGAGGTACCCTGAGCCAGGTGTATGAAAACATCAACAGAGATATTGAAGAAGGATTACCCTTGATTAACGACGAAGTATACTCTGTTCCTAAATACCACTTCAACAAACGTGCTTCTTACGCTTTTGCTGCCCGTTTCAATCTTTATTATCTGAAATTCGACAAAGTAATAGAATATGCCAGTACTGTACTTGGTGACAACCCGGTAAATGATGTCCGCAACTGGAAAAGCTTCAGCGAACTTGCAACGGATTTCGAACTCAGATGCAACAGCTATATCGCACATACCGAACCATGCAACCTAATGTTGATTACCGCACAGACTTCCTGGCCTTATGTACATGGGCCTTACGGAATAGGGCTACGTTATGGTAATGCTTATAACATCCTGCTCAATGAAATCTTACCGGGTCCATGGGGTGCATACAACCAACTCTTCATGTCAAACGGTATTTGGGGATTTGAACAGAAATATTCTTTCCCAAAAATGAACGGCTACTTTGAATATACCGATAAGACAGCAGGCATCGGTTTTCTGCATCTGGTAAATGTAGCTTTCTCCATTGACGAATTATTATTATGCCGCGCAGAAGCTTATTTGCTGAAACAGGCTCCCGAAGCCGATAAAGCCGTAGCAGACATCAACATATTGATGAACTCCATGACGGGCAAAAGTTTCACAAAAGAACAACTGATTAATTATTACACGGCAAAAAAATATATGCCCTTACATCTGAAGTCTGAAGACGATAGAACTATCAAGAAAAAAATCAATCCGCAAGGATTTACAATCCCCGACAGTGATACGGAGAATCTGATTCAGTGCCTTTTGCACATGCGCCGTATCATCACTGTCCACGAAGGCCTTCGCTGGAATGATATAAAACGATACGGAATCGAAATATCACACAACAGAGACGGACAAGCAGACGACGTATTACTAGTGGACGACCTGCGTCGCGCCATTCAAATACCGCAAGAGGTTATTGCGGCAGGCTTGGAAGCCAACCCGAGAAACAACTAAAATAAGGAGGAAACATGAAAAAATATATCTATACTTTATTATTTGCCGCTTCCATTGTATTGGGAGCATGCAACGAAGACAAATTGGACAGTCACAGCATTTTCAATACTGAATCTCCCGAACGAAATGCATTCGATACTTGGCTATTGCTCAACTATATCGTTCCGTACAACATTCAGTTCAACTACAAATATATTGACAAAGAATCAGACAATACGTACAATCTGATTCCTGCCGAATACGACAAATGTGTTGCCATGGCCAAACTGACCAAGTATCTCTGGATAGATTCCTATAACGAATTACTCGGAGAAACATTCATCAAGACTTATTGTCCGCGAATGATTCAGCTGATCGGTTCAAAAGCATACAATAGCCAAGGTTCAGTGGTACTGGGAACGGCAGAAGGTGGTTTGAAAATCACTTTGTATAATGTAAACGAACTGGATGTCAATAATCCGAACATTGATTTTCTGAATACCTGGTTCTTTAAAACCATGCATCATGAATTTGCACATATATTGCATCAAACAAAGAATTATTCTACAGACTTCAACCTGATCTCAACCGATTACCAGGGACCAAGTTGGTTAAATCTTGAGAGTGACGAGATTGCCAACACTATGGGATTCATAACCCGCTACGCAAGTTTCTCACCTGATGAAGATTTCGTAGAGATTATTTCCAATTATATAACCCACGATGCCGATTACTGGGAAAACGTGCTGAATAACGGTGGAGCCCTCGGCAAAATAAAACTGCAGAAAAAGTTTGATATCGTGAGAAAATATCTAAAAGACAGTTGGGGCATTGACATTGACAAGTTGCGCGACATCGTACAACGCCGCTCCGGCTCATTGTCTGAAGTTGATTTAGAAAACCTTTAATAATGAATTTAGTATGAAACTGACACATTATATATTATCAATTCTCGCCACCGGGTTACTCTTTTCATGTGCGCCCAAAATAGATCCGATTTTTGACGACACTTCCGCCAACCGTATTGAGGAAGAAATAGAAACAGTACAAGAAATTCTACTCAGCTCACCCAATGGTTGGTTAATGGAGTATTATCCCTCTTCTACGCAAAGTTATGGAGGTTTCAATGTCTTGCTTAACTTCCAGCCGGGTTACCGAGTTACCGTAGCCAGTGAAACCGCAGGCGCAGACAAAACAGCAGTCAGTACCTATACCCTGAAACAAAGTGCAGGATGCGTACTTTCATTTGACACTTATAACGAAATACTCCACTTTTTCTCCGATCCCTCCAACAACCAAGGGATGGGAGAGGGTTATGGACTGGAAGGAGACTTTGAATTCACCATATTACAAGCCGATGAACAAATCATCCGGCTGAAAGGAAAAAAGAGCGGTTCGTACATGACGATGACCCCCATGTCTACTGGTCTAAAATGGAGTGACTACCTGAAGGACATCAAACAGAAAGACAAAGAGTTCTCCGAATATTACCGCCTACTCTACCAAGATGAAGAACAGTCTTTAGAAACACGCCTGACAGGACATACGCTCTGTATCTATCGTAAGAAAGGGGAAGAAACGATCACTGAATATCAACCGTTCATCATCACCCTGACAGGATGTAAATTCTATCAGCCTGTACAATTGGGTAATAATGTCATCGAAGGTCTGATCTTAAATCCGGACTTAGGAGAAGATGGTACATTCATTCCCTCCAATGATGCTACAGGCACATTCATCCCTACTTATCCTTCTGTCAACGAAATGTTGTTCAGTCGCAACTGGTTCTTTACCTACAGTGGATTCAGTCCTTACGGTCAGGCCTTATGGGATATATCCCGCGAAGCACTCGAAGCTAATAATGATGATATAACTTATTGTTATTTAGGCAACGAGATTAATATTTTGGGTACTTACTATGCCTTCCAATTCATTTGCGCTCAAGGACATGGCTATCTGGGTTTCGATTACGAACTGATTGGAGAAGACAAAATTTCTCTGAAGTTCTCCGAAGAAGGTTCAACCATCGGAAAGAGCTACTATACAGACTTTAAATTCAATGCGTTGATCACACCGTTCGGCAATGATATCCAACGCACCTTTACATTGACATCTGATGACAAGAAATCACCCAATTGGATTAAATTCACTGATATCGATCATCCGGAAAACTATTTCACAGCATACAGAGCTGTACAATATTATCCAATGGCTAATTAACTACGATACAAATAACTATAGTATTAATCAAAATTTCACAAAGTATGAAAGTTTATCATTTGCTCAACACATGCCTGGCATTGATTGCCGGTTGCATAATGTTCACTTCCTGTAGTGATGACGATGATCCACTGAAAGGTAACATCGCACTCAGTATCCAAAACATGACTTCCCCCGAAGGGGCGACTGTAACCCAGAATGCGCTTACTGTAGATGGTAAAGGAGGTACTTTCTCTATTCCGTTGACTTGTGGCCTAGAAGATTACGAACTTGACATTACTTATACGGTTGCAGTTCCTGCCAAAGATGCAGCATGGTGTAAAGCTACTATTGCCGGCAATAAACTGAACATTGAAATCAATGTTTCCAAAGATGCGCAAGGTCGCTCCACCACTGCAACGCTGACAGCAGTAGCTACCGGTACCGAGATCGCTCCACTGGAACTGACAATCAACCAGGGTGCTAAGGTAACTCCAAAAGGAGAAGTTATTTTGAAAACAGATCAGATGACTGCACCTGCCAACACTAAACTGGAAGGAGGCATACTCGATATTTCTTATGTCGGCGGTGATGTGAAAATACCGGTAGGTACTACTCTGGAGGACCAGACTATTGATATAGAATATGCGCTAACCGTTCCTGAAGGCGCCAAATGGTTCACCGCTGATTTAACCGGAGGAACACTGAATATCCGCATATCTCCCACTGCTGCCAAATCGGACAATACCGCAGAACTTACCATTGCCGCAACAGGCAAAACAGAAGAAACAGAAATATCCTCTCTACACCTAAGTGTAAAGCAAGCCAAATTCAACAGCAGCATGGACATGGTAGTAGTGGAAGGAGGAACCTTCAAGTTCGGAGAAGGAAAAGGCTATAGTCAAAGTTATACACATGATGTCACCGTGAGCAGTTTCTATATCGCTACGACCGAAATCACTCAAAAACTGTATAAAGAAATTATGGGTGAAAATCCTTCAGACAAGAAGTTCACAGGAGACAATTATCCCGTAAATAAAGTAGATTGGTCTAAAGCCTGCGAATTCTGCAACAAACTGAGTGAAAAAGAAGGGCTGACTCCCGCTTACAAACAAGAAGGTACCATCAGAATAGAAGACATTTGGTTCGGAGGAGTCACAGAAATTCCAAACTATATCTATGATCCGGGCACTGTGTCCAACGGTTACAGAATTCCGACTTCAGCAGAATGGGAATTTGCCGCAAAGGGAGGTAATGAAGGCTGCAAGAATTTAACAGTCTTTTCTGGCAGTGATAACTATAGTGAAGTAGGTTGGTGGCAAGATAATTCAGCCATCGGTGGTAATGCTTCACTGCACGAAGTTGCCCAACTAAAAGCCAATCAACTAGGAATTTATGACATGAGTGGAAATGTCGGTGAATGGTGCTACGACTACGGCGTACCTTATGGTTATGAATATCCTTTGGAACCGGAAACGGATCCGATTGGTCCTGCCGAGAATCTCAATGACTCAAAAATCTACAGGGGTGGCTATTACTCCACATATGATACCAAAGGAAAAGTATACTATACCGATAGAATGGATCCTACAACAACGGATAGCACCATCGGTTTCCGCGTAGTAAGAACCATTAAATAACAACTAAAATACACTTTTATGAACTTAAACAAATTTTACTACTTCCTTGTCGTCCTATTATGCAGCATTTCATTTACTGCCTGTTCCGATGATGACGACAAACAAACCGTTCCTCACATTGAGTTAACAGCTTCGATGTCTGCTTTTAGTGAAGGTATCCTGTCTTTCGATGAAGAAAACGGCATTCTGTCAATATCTAAAGAAGGTACCCTCACAAGCAGCATCACACTGGGCGACGCTGCCGGAGCAGATATGGATGGCATTGCTCTGAAAGCTACCGTCCCGGCTGCCGACAAAATGTGGTGTTTGGCTACGTGCAGCAAAAACCGCCTCTCTTTATCTGTAGCCAAAAACAATGCAGAAAATGCACGCCAGACCACAATAGAAATATCCGCACTTTTTGGCGACCAAGTGCTGGATACTTACATGCTTATCATCACCCAGAAAGGTGTAGAGAAAGAGGAAGAACCTGCTGCTGCAGACATCACAGCCTTTATCATTCCAGGACAAATATCTTCTAAAATAGATTATCCTGTCATTACAATTACTATGCCGGCCGGTACGGATGTCACTGCACTAAAACCTGTTGTTGTACCTTCGGAAGGAGCTACCGTAACTCCTGCCAGTGGTACAGTTCAAGACTTCACTGACGCTGTACAATATACTGTCGTTTCTTCCGACCAGAAAAATGTTAAAACATACATGGCCATTGTTACGCTGCAATCCGGTGGTGTCAATCCACCCAGCGGAGGAAACGATGAGGACAATCCCAACTATACCACATTTGATATGGTAACCGTAAGCGCTGGCTCATTTATCATTGGCCGTGACTTAAGCAGTATGTACGCAGATAAAACCAATGCACATAAAGTAAATATCTCGGCTTTTGAAATAGGACGCTATGAAGTGACACAACGTGAGTTCCAGGATGTTATGGGCTATAACCCGTCAGTCAACAAGAAAAAAGACCTGTTGCCCGTACATACCGTGACATTGTATGAAGCCATGCTTTACTGCAATAAACTGAGCGAACGCAAAGGCTACAAACCGGTGTACACATTCAAAAATGAATTATGGGATGTTACCAACACTGAACTATATGAGGCTGATGTAACTCGCGATAAAACAGCCAACGGTTATCGCCTGCCTACCAGCGCTGAATGGGAATACGCAGCCAAAGGCGGTCCCGACAACGAGAACCAACCCTATTACTATGCAGGTAGCAACAACCTCGATGAAGTAGGTTGGTATGGAGAGAACTCTATAGTAGGGGAAGAACCCGAACTCCATGTGGTAGGATTAAAGAAACCCAACTCTTTGGGAATCTATGATATGTCAGGAAATGTTGAAGAATATACCGGTGAATGGCTTCTTCAGTTAGGATATATCAGTGATGCTGAGGAAACTGACCCATGGGGTCCTGAGAAGCCCAGAGATGAGGAGCGCCTGGTTTATTCGCGCGGAGGCTGCTTCTCTACTTATGATACGAACTGCTCTAATACCAATGCACGTATCTTGGGCGCTCACATCAAAACAGACATGGGTTATCCCGGAGGTGACATATGGTTTGGTCAGATCGGTTTCCGTGTCGTACGTTCTTTAAAATGAAAAATTCCTTTGCTCAATTCTTAACTAAATTCTCTCTCTAACACACAAAAGAGAATACGTCTTTCATAAAGTGCATCCAAAGCCCGACAAAAGGCTTTGAGGTGCACTTTGTTTTTAATAGTATAGCATAACGGTCCCGCTCACCTCATAAGGAATCTATCAGAATTTAAATGATTTTCAACCAATCTAACCGATTATTTGTTTACTTTGCAAAATACATTCATAAAGAAAGAAAACTTATGGCTAAAAACAAAGAAAAGAAAGCCGGCAAGCGTATGAAAAAAAAAGAGCTTGTGAGTGCACTGATGGATTTTTTCCATTCAAAACCCGACGAAGTACTGTCCCTGAAATACATATTCGAACAACTCCACCTTACCACGCATCCTCTGAAGATGCTGTGTAGGGATATTCTAAGCGATATGCTACTGGATGATTACATCACCGAAGTAGAGAAAAGCAAATATAAACTGAACAATCATGGAGTGGAAATGATAGGCACTTTCCAGCGTAAAAGCAACGGAAAGAATTCTTTCATTCCCGAAGGTGGAGGTGACCCGATATTCGTGGCCGAGCGTAATTCGGCACACGCCATGAACAATGACAAAGTACGCATTTCCTTCTACGCCAAACGCCGTGGCTGCGAAGCCGAAGGAGAAGTGATAGAAGTATTGGAACGTGCCAACGACACCTTTGTAGGCACACTGGAAGTAGGTAGTTCATACGCCTTCCTGGTGACGGAAAACCGTACGCTTGCCAATGACATCTTCATCCCCAAAGAAAAGCTGAAAGGCGGAAAGACGGGAGACAAAGCCATCGTGAAAGTAGTGGAATGGCCCGACAAGGCGAAAAACCCCATCGGGCAAGTCATCGACATCCTGGGCAAAGCGGGCGACAACACCACAGAGATGCACGCCATCCTTGCCGAATTCGGACTGCCTTATGTCTACCCCTCTTCTGTAGAAAAAGCTGCGGACAAAATCCCCGCTGAAATATCCGATGAAGAAATTGCCAAACGCGAGGACTTCCGAAATGTGACTACCTTCACCATCGACCCGAAGGATGCCAAAGACTTTGATGATGCTCTCTCCATCCGCAAACTGAAAGATGGCTTGTGGGAAGTAGGTGTACACATCGCAGACGTTACCCATTACGTAACCGAAGGCAGCATCATCGACAAGGAAGCCGAAAAACGCGCTACATCCGTGTATCTTGTAGACCGTACCATCCCGATGCTTCCCGAACGTCTTTGCAACTTCATCTGCTCCCTGCGTCCCGACGAAGAAAAGCTGGCGTACTCCGTTATCTTCAACATCAACGAAAAGGGAGATGTGAAAGACTCGCGCGTAGTACATACAGTAATCAAGTCCGACCGCCGTTTTACTTACGAGGAAGCACAGCAAGTAATAGAAACGAAAGAAGGAGACTTCAAAGAAGAAATCCTCATGCTGGATACCATTGCCAAAGCGCTGCGTCAGAAGCGTTTTGTAGCCGGAGCCATCAACTTCGACCGTTACGAAGTGAAGTTTGAGATAGATGAAAAAGGGAAACCTATCAGCGTCTACTTCAAAGTTTCCAAAGATGCCAACAAGTTGGTGGAAGAATTCATGTTGCTTGCCAACCGCACCGTAGCAGAAAAAATCGGTCGCGTACCGAAAAACAAGAAGGCCAAGGTATTCCCTTACCGTATCCACGACCTTCCAGACCCGGAGAAACTGGATAACCTGGCACAATTCATCGCCCGCTTCGGCTACAAGATACGTACCGGTGGGACCAAGACAGATGTTTCCAAATCCATCAACCATCTGTTGGACGATATTCAGGGCAAGAAGGAAGAGAATCTTATTGAAACCGTATCCATCCGTGCCATGCAGAAAGCACGTTATTCCACGCACAACATTGGACATTATGGATTGGCATTCGAATACTACACGCATTTCACCTCACCCATCCGCCGTTTTCCGGACATGATGGTACACCGCTTACTGACGAAGTATCTGGATGGCGGACGCAGCGTTTCCGCAACCAAATACGAAGATCTCTGCGACCACTCCAGCAATATGGAACAAATTGCAGCCAACGCCGAACGCGCTTCCATCAAATACAAACAGGTAGAATTTATGACGGAACGTCTGGGACAAGTGTTCGATGGTGTAATTTCCGGTGTTACGGAATGGGGACTGTACGTTGAACTGAACGAAAACAAATGCGAAGGTATGATACCTATCCGCGACCTTGGCGATGACTATTACGAGTTCGACGAGAAGAACTACTGTCTGCGCGGGCGCCGTAAGCACCGTACCTACAGTTTGGGCGATACAATCACGATTAAGGTAGCACGGGCCAATCTGGAAAAGAAACAGTTGGACTTTGCGCTGGTAGAATAAAAGGCGCGGATTACGCGGAATACACGGATCAAGAATTGTTGATTAATGAAAGAAATCTGTGTATTCCGCGTAATCCGTGCCTAAATTTTCGTTTTCCTATACACCATAATTCTCCCTGTAAGCCGTGGGCGACATTCCTGTATGATGCTTGAAGTATCTCCCCAGATAGGATTGATCAGGGAAATTAAACTGATTAGCTATCTCCTGTATGGAAAGTGCTGTAGAGTGAAGTGTCACTTTAAGCTCAAGTATCACGTAATCGTCTATCCATTCTTTCGCTGTGCATCCCACCGTTTGTTGAATCGTCTTACTCAGATGCCGCGTAGTGACACAAAGCTTATCCGCATAATAATCCACCGAACGCTGTTCCCTGAACGAATCTATCACTAACGCAATAAAGCGGTCCTTCAACCGCCAACGCAAATGATTCGGTTTCGTTTGCCGGTAAAGACGCTCCGACTGATTACAGATCTCATAAAACAGCATCCGGCAACAGTAAATCACCAGCTCACGTTGATACATATTATCACTGTCCACAGATTTCTGTTGCAGAAGTTTAAGATAATGATTGCATATCCCATCCCACTCTTCGTCTCGGAATGAACTATAATTATGCTCACGCATGAAGGATACCTTATCCGAAGGCAATGAATAGAAAATCTCATGTCGGAACTGGGCGGAAAAAGCAAAAACGGCCAGTTCAAGGTCATCTGTAGCATCTTTATAAAACGTAATCTGTTCGGGGAAAACAAGTATTACACTTCCGGCAGCTAAAGCATACTTCTGCTGGTTAATGTAAAGCTGTACTCCTCCTTGCAGACAAAACAGCAATTCCCCTCTCTCCATCCGATAAGGATAAGAAAACAAATCGGATTTCTGCCGGGTATGAAACTGGTATTCCTCACTCATAAAGTTCTATTTTTGAAGTACAAATATAGTCTTAAAGGAACTTAGGAACAAAATAATCCCACTTTTTGAACAATTCGCTTCGATTTTTGAACCGTGAGACAGGCAATAGAAGCCGTAACTTTGCAGCGGTTAATAATTTTGGTTATTTGCTCATCAAAGATTGGATATATACGTATTAGTAATGAATAAAATGATAAAGTAATACTATCTCGATTCTCCTCCTCTCGGGAGGAGGAGTACCCGAAGGGGGAGGTGGTAGGTGAGAAAATAATTCCTTATTT
>ENA-ORRZ01000640-ORRZ01000640.1-human-gut-metagenome-genome-assembly--contig:-NODE-640-length-30574-cov-149.774599_pt1 | contig 30574 bp, 46 predicted proteins | sample MGYA00242185_ERZ509152 | MGnify/ENA primary metagenome ERZ509152 (study PRJEB26280, sample SAMEA2338668) | human gut metagenome | biome: human gut; feature: human-associated habitat; material: faeces... | reverse complement strand
TCCTCTTGGTTTACTGATACTGAGTAACTAATAGTTATATCAATTCTTGTATACCTTTAATAAGTAGTTTTACAGAATCGGAACCTTTTCCTTTTAATGATTTACTATAATTACCTATATTTGATATATATGTAGTAGGCTGCCATTTTATATACTTAGTCACAGGCTATTCCCAAACTAAATTCAATCCCTAGTATATTTTACTAATCGGAGTTGAACCTTTAAATACTTTATCAGCTGTAATCATCCTGTTATTAAATATAAAGTGTTCTCATTCTTTGTTTCTAATCCATCATATTCTGTTTGAGTCATTGTCTATTGATTAGAAAGTTCATCTATAAGTGTAGGATAAGTAGAAAATACATCTGTAGGTTCTAAATCCTTATTTATTAACTTCTCTTTAATAGAAGCTTTAGTTTGCTTCAATTCATTTAATTCATCTGCTATCGCCATAATCATAAAAATTTAAGAGGAAGGGAATCCCTAAATTAATCATACATAGTTCCGACAGCTAGAACATAATTCTTTGCTGTAAAAGCTGTCTTCTCTTCATCTGTTAAAACATTCAATGTAGTCTATGCTAATTTAACTGTGCAAGTATTATAGCCAGTTCTATTAGGAGCACCATTTAAAGTATCTAATAAGCTCTACTTAGCATCGGGGTTAGCTGTATCATTTACTCCCCAATTAGGAAATGCTGCAAAGTTATAAGTAGTTGTATTATTTAGAGAACCTAATCTTCTTAGAAACATATATCTCAAACTAGGAACTTCTCCATAATCATCAACCCAATAGTTAGCATATGGTTCTGCTTTAACTACATTGATATTCATTCCTTCTACTCTAACTATCCCACTAGCTCCGAATATTCCTTTCATTCCTGTTACTTTAGATGTTTCTCCTAAATCGGGAATAGTAGTTAATGACTTACATCCTCTAAACATATAGTTCATAAGTACAGCTTCTTTGCAAGCAGGAATATTACTAATATCTGTAAGTGACTTACATCCATCAAACATATGATCCATCTATTGTACTATTTTCCACTAAGATGGGAATATTATTTTTATTAGGTTATCACATTCTGCAAACATATAACTAGTCTAAGTAAGAGAAGTTGTATCATAGCTAGAAATATCATATACAAGTGCAGGAGTACCTCTGAACATATTAGCAAATGTAGTAAAGTTCTAAGTGTTTAGTAATGGTGTAGCCATTAAGCTAGAACCCTAGAATAGCATACTTCCTGTAACAGTAGCTGAAGTGTCAACTACTGGGAAGAAAACTAGTTGTTTATTATTCTTATACTTACCAATACCCATAGCACTTCCATCCCAACTATCCATTATCTATTTAGCATATTCTATTCCACTATTAAATGGTTCTGGAACAGAATCATATCCTATTACTGAAAAGTCTGTAACTGTAGTAGGTAAATTATCTACTGCCATACTATAGCTACTGAAATCGGAAGGGTTTGCTAAAACCCCTCCTTTTGCAGTAATAGATTGAGCTATACTAGCCTTAGTTTCCTTTAACTTAGCTAGTTCTATATCAATTTGTGCCATTTATTTCTTGTAATTGAGTTAATATATTACCAACTAAATCATCTATATATTTCTTAATTACTTTATTCTGTACAGCATTTGTAGAAGTATCTGACATTGCAGTATCTACAGTTCCACCAGCTTGAATAGTAATATCTCCTTCTCCTAAGATAGTTTCACCATTGATAGTCTTTATATTAGTTCCACTTACAAGAGTATCCTATTTAGCACTAAGAGCAGAAGCATCAGCTTTAGCAGCTAATTCTTCTTTAGTAGCTAAATTATCTAAATCACTCTTTAAAGCATAATTACCTTTATCCTATTTATTAGCAAGTGCTTCAGTTAATTCAGAATCAGTTACATAGTTACTAGGAATCTCTGTCAAATAACCTTGACCTTGTACCCAAGTCTTAGTAGCCATATCAGCAATAGCAGAAGCATCTGCCTTACTATTCAATTCATCTTTAGTTGCAAAGTTAGCTTTCTCAGAATTATATGTTAAAACATCTAATTTGCTACTTAATTGAGAAGTAGTTGCATATCCTTTTGCACTTAATTCACTATCAGTTACATATTCTTCTGGAATAGAAGTTAAATACTCACCTTTTGGTTGATATGTTGAAGCAGCTTCACTCTTTGTCAACATATCTGAAATTTCTTGTTTAGTAGCAAAGTTATCAGTACTTGGTATAATTACTTCACTCCAATTACCATTTTTTCTACCATATAATTTATTATCACTTGGAGCATCTGATATTCCACCACTTCCACCTCCAGAGGTAAATCCTATAAGGGCAAACTGGTCTATAACAGTGTCCTTAGTAACAGGACTGCCTGCAATCTAAATATCATCTACTAATTGGCTAAAGAGAACATCACCATTAGAAGCTCTCTTAAAAGTAACCATATCACTCTAATCTACTACAACTATTAGCTCATTAGGAGCTACTTCAATTTTTCCATTAAATAGATACTTATCATTATCTGTAAATTCGATAACAATAGCATTTCCTTGTTTGTTAATACTTATCATTTGCACTACATTTGATTAAGTTAAAATAAAATCTATCTTCAATATAAAATGGCAATCAGTTTATTAGCTAAATCAGCAGCACTAGTAGCTCCTTCATATTCTGTATAAGGAATATTAATCAATACTCTTCTACTGCCATTTAATCTAAGCTATACACTATCCTCACTCTGAGTTACTATAACAGCACCTTTAGCAATGCTGTATTTCTCTTTACCAGTGTCTATTACTACATAATTTCCTTTATTGGTAATAGTCATACAATTTCAATTTTAATATTTGAGTAATTCTTTAATCTATCAAATAGTTTATTAAAAGCATCTCTACTATTAGTTAAAGTGTTTCCTTTTCTAGTTCCGACTAGAATACATCCAGCAGTGTCTTTAATTGTATTCCCACTATGAATGAGAATCCCTTCAAAGTTCGGAACATTAAGAAGTCTAGGCATTAACCTCTTATATTTAGGACTCTAATTAATAATTACATCATATTCTCCATAAGGAATACAAGTTTCATTAGCTATTTTCTTTTCTCTGTAGACATCTTCTAATGTATTGCAGAATAGCTCTCCATTAACATATAAGTCTCCAATAGTGCAATCTTTCTATTCTGTTCTTACTACTTTCAACTTACAAACTAGTGTACTAACATTAAATACTGTAGAATTATTTCCAGTCCATTTATTTAATGCTCTAAGAGTATCTTTGCCGAAGATTCCATCTACTTCTAGCTAATATCCAAGAGAGTTTAAGTGAGCCTATAAAAGACTCACATTCTCTCCTCTATCTCCATACTTAATTAGTCTATCCACTTTCACAAGCCTATTGGTTGTCTGCCTAAACAACAGCAATTAAATTACCTTTCTTGTATTCATCTGTGGGAACACCATTAACATATTTTCTTAGCTTTACATATTTCTTGAATTGCATACTTATTTCCAATTATCAGGTATTTCATCATAATCATCTAATTGAGTACATCCTTGGAAGCAATGTGTGCCATCAATAGCAGTAGGATAGCCTTCTTTACCAGCTCTCTACCACAGCTTATAGCCATTCTCATCTGTTGGTGTACTTCCAGTTAATTTACTACATCCAGCAAATGCTTCTCTGAAATTAGTTATCTTTTTATTCTCTCTAAAGTGTGGCATATTAGTAAGTTCTGTACAGTTAGTAAATACACCTTCAACATTAGTTAATTCTTTACAATTACTAAACTCATCTATTGCAATAGTAACTAAGTTCTGAGAACTAAAAGCATTTTTAGCATTAGTTAATCCTGGATTATTCTTAAATATTCCACAAGTACTAGTAACTTTCTTAGCAAATAGATAATTAATTCTCTATAGATTAGTTAACTTACTAAGAACTGTAGTATATTTCTCTTCTGTTAAATTCATATTGAATGCTCCCAAAGTATTACTTCCATCTATTACTGTAACACTTGCACAATTCTCTAATAGATTATCTGCAACATCAGTAATAGTAGTAGTCTAGAACCAATCTGGTTCATATGCACCATTAGAAGCTATCTATGTTAAATCAGAGAATAACTTATTTCCATAAGGAATATAAGTAACTTTAGTCTAATATAAAGCTCCCATATTATATGTAGACTATAGCCTAATAGTTTCTCCCCAATCAGTAATAGATGTAGTCTATTTAGGTAATCTTACTGCATACTCATAACTAAATGGATATAGTTCCACATCATAAGTTCCTGGACTAGCAAACTATAATCTACCATTACTAAGTCTAGTTCCTGATTCTGACTTCATAATAAAACTATCATCGGTGTAGCCATTTTCTAAATCAGGAATCTATACTATCTCATTAGCTGTTGTAGTTGCTACTTTAATCTTTACAGGAATAGTATCTGCATATCCTCCCCACTTCATAGGTACTGCCGATAAAATCGGAGTACAATTAAAGAAAGCATTAGTCTAGGTTATTTCTCCAAAGAAGAATGCAGGAAGTTTCCACATCGGTATCTAATTAACTATTGGATAATTAACTAGATGAGAATTACCATAGAACATTTCAGTAGGGATATTTACTTCTGTTCCTTCATAAGTATATTTAAATATCAGATTAGGAATATTAGTAATATCACAATTCTTAAACATTCTAGTCATATCTGGCAGTAATGTCTTATTACCAAAGATGGCACTAATAGTAGCTAATTTACTACAGTTCTCAAACATACCAATGAACTTTACTTCATTAACTATATGCTGATTAACTAATAGACTACCAGTTATTGTAGTAAGTTCTGGGCAATTATAGAACATATAGCTACAATCTAGAATAGTGGGGTCATGTTCATTCTCAAATATCTTACTAATATTCACAGTTCTCATTCCTGTATTAGAATACATATAGTTAAGATATGCAGCATTTTGTTCGGAAGTCTACTAAGTAATTACAGTCTTACATACTTCTTGTAGCATAGTACAATCCATAAAGGCTTCTTCAAATCCACATCCTTTCAATGTGAGATTCTCTATATCCTGTAATTTAGTTAATCCCTTACACATCTAATAGAACTAATATCTTCTCTAGCCTGCTACACTATCGGCTGTTAGCTATCCCTTAATTCCATGTAACTTAGGATGATGCTTAAAGTCTACAGTATGAACATTTACATTGTAAGTAAATGGAAGCTCCTCTATATTCGGACAATTCTCAAATACTCCCTCACTAGATAAGTCTAATCCTCTAGGAATAGCTCCACCTGAACTATATGGAGGCATTTCTATAATAGGCCCATATACTAAGCTAGTACAATTCTTAAATGATATTGTTTTTAAAACTGTATTCTCATTATCTCTTAAATAGGATAAGTTCGGACCACTAGTCATTCCTGTGCAGTTATCGGCTATAAATGTCTTTAGTCTTCCACTAGTATTGAACTTACTATAAGGATTAGGATAAGTACAATTAGGACTATTACTCATATCAAAGTAAGTAAGATAAGTAAATGTATTTAAATACATAGTTCCAAAACCTGTTCCAGTGAAGGTAGTTTCTACTTTATTAAAGTTATCATATCCTTCTATCTTAGCCCAAGTTAATCCTAAATCATGACAGTTACCAGTACTAGGGTCACATACCTATGTTCCTTTTTTCCTTAATAGTGAAAGCAATTCTTCTGGAGTTGTACTTATCTAAGTATTAAACATAGGATAGCCCCAATGAATAAACTCTTTAACTTGCTTACATCCAAAATAAGAAATATTACCCCAAATCTTTATAGTCTTCACTCCTCCAGTTCTATATACATAATTTCCTAAGTCTACAGAACCAGTTATCTTCTAATTAATAAAAGGATTATCTGGCTTAGGACTAGTTTTCTAGTATGGGTCAGATTTTTGATTGTAATATGAAACAAATTCATGCTGTTCTATTTCTCCACCATCTCCCCAATCTATTGCATATTTTGCAAGACCATTAGTATACCACTACATTACATATTTATTAACATCTGGAGAATATGGAGGCCCATAAGGGCCATCTTCTGTACCATAACTATATAATGTGCTCATTTTAGTATTTAATTCTAGTTCAGCTCCTTCTTCTCCGGCATCAAATGTAAAAGTAAAAGGTTCTGAAGCTAAGAAACATTCATCAGTGAAGATGTCAGTAACTTCCCATTTATACTATTTAGGAACTACATCTTGCCAACTAGTTCCCATTGTATAAGATACCTAATAGACATATTCAGCTTCTTCATTATAGCCTTTACATCTAGTTCTGCCTGTAGGATTCCACCTATACATAATAACTACACCACATTCTGTAGACCACATATCTATTACAGCTCCAGCTCTTGTTTCTTCTGTAGTTACCCAAGTAACACCTCCATCAGTACTTTTCTATTTAATCTCTTTGACACATAGCTTATAACCATCACAGATAGTTTCTCCACTATCTATCCATCTATAAATAGCTCCCTCTTCACAATCTTGTAGAGAACTATATTCTCCAGTTCCAATAAGATTGCCTTGTTTATATTCATCTTGAGGTACACCATTTATATATTTCTAATATTTCTCATATTTATAATAGGTTGCCATATCATAATGGTTTTAATTCACAGTAAAATTCATCTGCCAATAATACCCAAGTTACAGAAGGGTCATATTCCTCACATATATATTCACCCTCTACTTCTTTCCATTCAGTAAGCACATATCCACAATCGGCACTATCTACCTAAACTATATCTCCAGCTCTAGTAACACCTGTATCTATCCAAGTCTTACCATTATCATCACTCTTCTATTGTTTCTGTTTATAGTGCTTATCAAATCCTACACATTCATATTCTTCTGAAACATTTAGAGTAACCCATCTATAGAGAGTCTGTATTGAGTATCCACAATCTTCACTATTAGTCTCAATCAGAGTTCCCTTTCTAAACTATCCAGTAGCAACCCATTCATGATTAACTAATTCTTCCTATTGTTCTTTAACATACTTATGGAATCCATCACAGATATATTCCTCAGTTGGAACCCATCTATATTGTGGTTGCTAAGTAGTTGTTCCTTTAAGATTACTTCCAGCAACTCCTCTCATTACTATAGTAAATCTATCAGTGCCACCTTCTTCGGCAGTTTGTCTTGTATATTGTGGGAATAGTGAATATTCAATTACTTCATCATTAGCTGTCTTTATTTTAACATCCCACCTATTCTATGGAAATGAAATTAACTAATAATGGAAATCATTATCTTCAATAGGATAGCTAAAGGTTATCTATATCTAGTCATAGCTACCATTATAGACTTTCTAATATTCAGCAGTTAGTATATCTATTTCTTTCCACTAGTTATTAGTTCCGACAAATAACTACTTAACTCCTATTCCATTATATTCACAAGGAGGTCTAGATATTTCATTATATTCCTTAGCTATTATTTTAGACTACAATATTCTTGTAGGTATATTACTCTATGTAGTAAAAGTAAGAGCATAAGCAATTCCTTCATTATTAATTGTGTACTCTCCAGTAAAATGAGCATCAAATTCCGGACTAACAATATATTGCTGTCCTTTAGTATCTTCAACAACTACTTTATAATTGTTCTACCTAATTCTAGAATCATTATATATTCTATTTAATGTAGCTGTGACTGTAGTTGTAAATTTAAACCTGCCTGCATAACTTTCAGTTTCAGTAAATGTAACTAAGTTAGCATCTAGCTTATATACTTCACCACTAGTTATATAAACCTTATAATCTACTACTCTGTATTTAAGGTCTTTAATTAGATAAATGAAGTTCTTTAATTTTCCGACTTTGTAACTACAACTCATAAATCCTTATAATAAAAAAGCCCCCTAATCCCTTTAATTAGGTTTAGGAGGCTTTAAAAAGTTATTAAATAATCAAATCTTAAGCACCAGCACTAGCAGTACCAAGAACTGTCTTGATAGCTTCAGCAGACAGAGGAAGTGGAGATTCCACTGTAGCATTAGTAAAGGTTACTGTTACTCCATTGAAACCAGTAGCTTCAGCAGCAGAACTCAGAGAAGCAGTTTCAGCTTCCATCGGAGTCAATCTACCGAACATTACATAGTTACCATCAGAAAGTCTAGCAACAATTACAAATCTACCAAGAGAAAGTGCATCGAGCACATCTACCATCTGGGGAGTATATTCTCCAGAAATATTCCAAGTAATAGAACTTTGTCTGTACTTAGAACCACCATCACCAACTTGCAATGAATCCTCAAATGTAGCTGAGTCCTTAGCAGGCTCAATCTTATAGAACTTAGCAGAAGAAGCAAGAGTAATGGTCTTTACTTCTACACCCTTGGTGTTATCCCCAGTGGGAGCACCAACTGTAGTTGCAGTTACATCTTCTGCATTGGCTAAATAAAGCTCAACAATCTACTTCAGTGAATATCCACAGAAAGTAGACTTCAAAATATCCTGTGCTAATTTACATACTGCCATATTATTATTCTCCTTTCAATTAAGCGGGTTTAGAAACTACAATCAACTCAGGATATACATAACCAATAGCAATGTTAGTAATAACACCAACTCTAAAGGTATTGTCAAGAGTAGTTTGTCTCATATCAATCATCTTATAACTGATTTCAGAATCAGCAATGTCATAACCAAGAACCAAATTCTTAGCAGGAGCTAGAATCATTGCATTCTTAGCAATCAAGCAAGGAACTACTTCAAAACCAAAAGCATAAATCTTCTCACCATCTCTACCGAAGTTAGCCCATACCTGGTCTCCAAGAATAGCTTCCTTAGACAAAGCAACTTTCAACAGTCTAAAGTCATTTACATTCATAAACAACTTGTAATCTTCCATTTCAGTTTCAGTAGCAGCTTCCATAGCCTTCAAAGCAACAGCTTCTACTTGTGCCAAGATATTATCTACAGTCAGAACAGCACCAGTAACTTTATTTACCTTAGTATCAGCATTAAGCTGTTTTACAATACCATCGGCAATCTTCAAAGTATCAGTTGCACCAGCAGCCTTATCACCATTCCAGAAAATCTGTTCATATTCTCTACTCAATTCGGGAACTAAAACACCATTGAAAAACCAATCGAAGAATGCTTGTGGAACCCCACCATTCAATGATACTTCTGTTTGAGCAGCCAAGAAAGTTGACCAGAAGCTATCATAGCATTGTTCCAAGTTAACCTTCATAGGTACACCTTCAATCCATTTTTCAGTCAATTCAGCTTTACCAGATGCACTGAAAGGACAAGTAAACTTCTGGAATAAATCTGATACATCACCACTTACTAATTGCTGTTTGCCTTTAACTCCAGGCATATAGGTGATTCCAAAATTCTTTAATTTAGACTCATAAAGGTTCTTAATAAAAATCTCTTTTGCATATTCTCCTTCATAAGTCAAGTTTGTAACATCAACAAAATTTGCCATACTTTTCTCTCCTTATTTTAATTAAATTATTTCAACATCAGTTTTACTGCGGCAGAGTAGTTCTTACCAGCAGGAGCTTGGTCATTTCTCTTAGGCTCAACTGAAGGCTGCTTACTCATTTTAACTATTTCAGACTTAGCTGATTCAAGCTCAGTCTTAACTGATTTCATCTCTTCATCCATCTTCTGTTTACTAGCTTCTGAATCTTGCAATTTAGATTCTAGTTCATCTCTTTCACTCTTCAATCTCTCAACCTCAGCTACAAGATTAGCTATATCTTCTTTCAATTTAGCTATCTCTTCATCTTTGGCATCAAGTTTAAGAGGTTTCTCTTCAATAACCTCTTCAGCAGTTTCTTTAACAATCTCATCAGCTTTAGGAGTCTTGCCAATAGCTTCATAGATTATTTCTCGAAGTTTTTCAATCAATTCCTCATTCATACTTAACTAGTTATTTAATTCAAGGTTTTCATCTAAACCAACCATAGCCTCAATAGAGAATCCTTTATAATCTCCATTTTTGACTTTATTCCATATCTCTTCATTATTTACTTTCACACTAATAAACCAAGTACCAATAGGCTCATTAAGTCCATATCCGACACTCTTATCATTCTCACTAGTCTTAATCCAGCTTTCTACAACTACAATATCATCAACTCCCTACTAATGTGCGATAGTAATGTTATGTTGATAATCATTAGCTAAGAAATCTTGAGCTAACTTCTCGATAGTAGCCTCATCAAAACTAATGTAGAACTCTCTACCATTAATATTTCTATAAATAGGTTTATTAGGTATTAAAGCAGCTCCAACTAGTAATCTTTTTTCATTCTCTAACTAAACAATCTATTTCTATTTACTTAGAGCAATGAAGTTCGATTCAATAGCAGGGTCTTCAACAAGACTTACAGCGAACAAGTCGCCACCTGTAACCTTATAGCACTTCATTTTTCTTTCCCTCCAATTTACTTTTATAAGTAGTATTAATACCGAGAACACTTCCAGCAAAAGTAAATACTTCTCCAACACTAATTAGTACTGAATTATGTATTTCACCTGTAGGAACCACAATAAAGCCTGCTACAAGCAATCCACATCCAAACAGTGTTAGGAATCCTGCCAATAGAAGCATAAAAGCTATCTTATGCTCTTGGATTGTTTGCATCATACCTCTTTTCATCAGTTATTCTAAACATATAAGATTATTTTTAACTATCTCTAAGTCAATAAACTAGTTGACTATTTAATGTATAAAGCTCCGAAAATTAATCCGGAACTCTACACACTATATAGTATCATAATTAATTAGACTGTTTTACCACTCAATCCTGACAGTACTTGAATCTATCTATAGTTATCAGCACTATTAACTATATCTACAATCTGTGCCACAATGGGTCTATCATCTTCTATTACAATAGTCTGTTCTTGAGATTGATTTGGCAATGTAGGGATAACTCCTCCAGTAGCAAACTTAGTCTTAGTCTGTTTAGTAACATTCTACTTACCAGAATCATACCAATTAAGTAAGTCTTCTTTAGTAAGTCTCTTATTACTTCTATTTATATAATCAATAAGAGGTAAGTTCTTTCTAGTACTATTCTTATTAATTACATATTCATCACCTTCTACTTCTATTCCAGTCTATCCAACAGGAATACCTCCATTAGCATGAGAATTACCTTTCAATAAACCTCCCTTAGCATATTTCTGTTTCTTAATTTGAGCTACATAAGCAGTACCCATAGCTAATGCTACAGCACTCAATGCAAGTCCGACAAACCAAGGCTAAACAGCTAAGGCATTAGTTACAGCAGTGAAAGTATTGATAGTAGCTTGTACTATACTATTTTTCTTTTCCTGCTCTCTTCTCTTCTTTTCTAAGGCATCTTGCTTCTTTTGGTTAATCTCTTTCTCTTTCTCTATTTTCTGTTCTTCTTGCAAACTAGCTAATTGAGCTTCTCTCTCAGCATTTAGCTATTCAATAAGATGTGCTCTTCTATCACCTCTACTAGTTTTCAATTCATCTTCAATATCAGCAAGTTTATCAGTATGTTTCTAAGTAAGTTCTTCTTGCTTAGTATAGGCTTCTTCAAGCATATCATACTCTTCTTCCAATCTAGCTTGTTCTTGCTCAAATCTCATCATCTAGATGTCATTATAAGTAGACCATATATCTCCTAATGCAGAAACATACTGCCCGACATATTGAGTAATACTCTAAACTACTGTAGTTAGTAATGTATCAAGTTGCTGTCCTATACTCTGTTGAGATTGAATAACATCTTGTTCCAAACTATCTAACTCTTTCTTAGCTTGTCTAAAGTCTCCGAAAGAAATCTCTTTACTGTCAAATGACTTCTGTAAGTTATCTCTTTCTACACCTATCTATTTGAGAATAGTAGAATATTCGCCCTTGGCTTTTTCTAACTCCTTTTTTGTGGCTCCATAGTCAATAATTCCGAGTTTGGAAGTTTTGGCTTGTACATCTACATTACTATAAGCCTCATTGATAGCAGATATTCTCTCATTAATAGCAGCAATATTATTATTCTTTGCAGTCTAATCATATTCCTTCTAAATCTCAACTAGTTTTTGCTCTCCTTGTCTAGTTATTGTTTCTAGCTTCTTATAATGAACATCATTCTCATCTTGAATAGCCTTATCATACTCTTCTTTAGTAAGTAAACCATCTTCATAGTTCTACTTAATAACTTCAAGTCTTTCTCTGTTTCTCTAATTCTCCTCTTCTAATGAACTATCAGTGCCGACTTGTGTTTGCTCTTTATTTATTTCGGCAATCTTCTTAGCTTGTTCATTGGCTATGTCTCTAATCTGATTATAGTAGTTTCTAATATTATCTATACTCTCCTCATTAAATCCTAGAGCTTCCATCTAATCTTGTGCTCTAACATTAACTTTGCTAGTAGCAATCTCTGCTTCAATGTCGGCTATTTCTCTCCATAGCTGTCTATATTGATTGGTGTAATCTTGCATAAGTTTCTTTCTACTCTCATAGAACTCTTTCTTAGCTTGTAACACCTAAGCATCATATTTCTTATTAATTGCAGCAACCTGTTCTCCAACTAATATCTCACTATCTCTAGCACTCTGTAGCTCTTGTTGTCTACTATTCTCTAATTTAGCAAGTCTCTTTTGGAAGCCATCTTGCATAGCTGCAATCTCATTAGAGTTTATCTAGTTCTAGATATTTCTAACTTCATTACCCTGACTCTTTAATAAAGCCTGTCTTTGAGTATTGTATTTATTAGTTATACTAGTCTTTAATTCTTCATTATCAGCAGCATCTTTAAGTTCTTTCTAGTAGTTATTTTCTAATTCAGCTCTTTCTCTTTGGAATCTATTTCTAATAGCAGCAATGTTATTAGTTGCAATCTATTCCGCAGTTCTCTGAGCCTCAACTTCTGCCTCTTTTTGTAAGTTACTAATCTGAGAATAGTAATCTTGAATCTATTTAATGTTAGCAGCTAATACTTTAGCATATTCATCTTCTGGGAATAACTTCTCAATATTAGCTAGACTAGTCTAATACATGGGAGTATCAAGTACATCTATAAACTTCTTAATTTCATCTACACCTTTAGATAAATCAAGATTATTAATTCTGTACTGAATATCACTAATAATTGCTTTCTCTGCTTCTGCCAAGTCTGCTCTAGCATCACCTTCTGTCTGCCATAATTCATCCCAATATTGACCCTTCCATACCTCATACCAAGCAGTAGTTTCTTTCTTTAATGCCTTAACTCTATCAGTTCCAGCTTGTACTGCTTTCTGCAATATCTCAAACTACTTAGCAAAGTCTTCAACATTCTAAATATCTGCCCCTGTAAACCAAGTATTATTAGTATCTAGATTATCTGCTAATGGTTTAGAGCCTTCTCCTCTTGCAGCATTAAGAGCTTGTTGAGAAATAATAGCTTTATTTAAAGCCTTAGTATATTCTTCAATAGACTCATTAATTCTTGTCTGATTAGATATTACTTTAGTATCAGATAATTTCTGTAAATTAGTTATATACTTATTTAGAGAATTATTAGTAGCTTCAATAGCTTGTGTAGTAGTCTCAAATTGACCAACTAAACTATCATCACCAGCAAACTTAGTCCAAACAGCACTTATCTCATCAAATACCCAAGTGAGAGCTTCCATTGCTAACTGCAATGCAGCAAGAATAATAGTACTCTTAGCTAATGTCTTAAATGCAGCAGCTACTACTTTAACTCCAGCAGCAAATTTAATTAATCCTTTCTAGAATAGATTAATCTTGGGAACTCCATCTACAAATACAACCCCATTATCTAATAAGACCTTATTAAGTTCCTGTATCTTTTTATTTATTAGTCCGGCTTCAATAGTAGCATCACCAAGTCCTTGTCTAAATTCTTCAACTGCCTTTCTAGCTTTCTCAGCTTGCTCATCAGTTAAATCTCCGAATACAAATAAATCCTCAATATGCTACAATATTGGTTCAACATCACCTAACTTTAAAGCAGACTCTTCTACAGCTTTAGGAATCTCCTAGAAGTCATTACTAATCCTAATTAAATCATAGTGAAGCTATTGGAATGCTGAATAAGTATCTCCATCAATTACTTTAGTTAATTCATTCAGCTTACCTACTAAATCAGCATATTTAAAGTTATTAGTAAAGTTAGTAAAGCTCTTAGAAGCAGCTTCAAATGGTTTAGTTAATAGATTACCAAGAGGCTCAGCAACAGTAGATAGTGCTTTATATGCTTTAGCAGCTACACTAGCTTTATCAGCTAAGTCTATCTAAATGTTCCTAATTCCCTGCAAGATTAAACTTAAAGCAGTGAATTTCTGTATGCTCTCATCTAATCCCTGTATTCCGAATAACTAATTAAGACCTTCACCTATAGAAGCTACAGAAGCTAAGCTTTCAAATCCTCCAATCAGTCTATTAAGTCCTCCACTGAAAGCATTATCAATCTCATTATCAACAGCTACTACTGCCTATCTAAGACTAACTACTTGCTAAGTAATCTCAGCAAACTCTTTAGAACTTCTCTGACCACTAGAAGCTAACTAATATAGTTTATCTTCAAGAACTCCAATAGCCTAATTAACATCATCAAACTGTAAACTCAATCCTCCGATATTAACATTCAACTTAGTTCCCAACTAATCTTCGGCTCTCTGAACCTTATTCAGACTGTTAGCTAAATCTTCTGCTCTAGCAGTAGCTCTCTATAAGTCTGTACTTAATCCTCCAAGACCATCAATTTTCTCGGCAGCCTTTTCTACATCTTTTATAGACTCTGAGATGTCCTGTACTTCCTCATTGTACTATTTTATATCTTGTACTTTAAAAGGGTTATCAAGACTATTATATGCCCTCTCAAGACTATTTATGTCCTAAGTCACATCTTCAATTCTATCTGAAATATCTTCCCAATTATCGGCATTTGTCTCCAGCTCTTTTCTAATACTTTCCAAGCTACTTCTCAAATCGGAAGTATCAACATCAGATAGAGAATTAATCTTATCATCTAAAGCATCAAGCTTAGCCAGTAGTGCATCTACTGCACTTACTGACTAGCTAACACCATTAATTTCAATTGTAAAAGTCTTTGTTGCCATATTACTTTTTCTTAATCAATAATAGTTCTGTCTAATTAATACCATTAGCATCATATCCCTAAATCTCACTTACTATATATAAGTCGGAATCAAATATGACATTAGCTCCGCCTTTCAATAGAGTATATTCAGAAGCATTTAGGTAACATTTAACAGACACATAGTTACTAGATAAATCAGGATTTAAGTTGAAGTACTTAGTAAGTAATGTACCATCTACATTATGGTAAGATAGAGTTAAACCATCATAAGCATTAACAGTATTGTAGATATTTACTGGATATTTACCATTAACTAGCACACTAAATCCTGTATCTCTACCTCTATACCAATATCTCAATGGTAATCCCTTTCCATCTACTTTCATGCTATCTTCATAACTATATCCATCAATCATATAGCTAAACTTACTAATTACAGGAATATTTATAACTCCAATCTCCTCATCCTCATCATTCAGAATCTTGAAATCATCATACCAGCAATAAGAAGTAGATAGCTATATTTCTTCTCCAGTATCATTACTACTATCATTAATTATTACCTTATCATAACCATAATCTCCATAGTCTTTCCAGTTCGGGTCATTAAGTTTATCAGGAGGAACTGTAGTTTCAAATCCCCATTCTTCTGTATCAATCTTATATTTAGTAACTAAGTAGCTAGGATAATCTATTAACTAACTTTCTCCTTCTTCTACTCTATCATCCAGATTAACAGCATATTTAGGCTTGTCAATATCTAATCTCTAAGTATTGATATATACCGCTTTTCCTTCATTTACATACTATAAGTTAAACTCTTTAAGAAAGTTATTAATGAAATCACTAACTTTGGTTTCTTTATTAAAGAAATTCCCAACTTGTAAATCAACATCAAACTAAGAAGGACTATTCCAACCTCTATTTTGAGTCTCCATGGTCTCAATACTCATAGGACTATAAGCCTCAATCTCCACAGTTACAGTACAATCAAACTTGTAGTAAATATCTCTAGTCTCATTATACCAATGCCTAGCTAATGCTTTAAGCATAAGAATATCATTTCTCTTTAATTCTACAATACCACTTACACTTCCTGTCATACTTCTCTAGCTAAGAGTTATAGTATTAGAAGGGGAATCAATTAGCTAATTCTTATTAAATTCAGTCTATTCCCAAGTATAAGTTGGATTAGTTCTACCTTCTGAAGTAAGCTTCCAGTAACCATTAGTCTAATATCTACTATTAAACTTATCTGAGACTCCTGCATTCCAAGAATAACCATTCTTAATAACTGAGGGAGTTCCATTACCTATAGAACTAATGCCAGCAATAAAATTCTCATTTACCCAAGGGTCATAAGCTAATAGTTCTCCAGCTTTAGGCATATAACCTCTCATAGAGGAGCCAGTAGGTCTAGAAGGTCTACTACCAGTACTAGGTCTAGTAGCCCTAGTCTCAGTTCTTACACTAGAATATCTTCTCCCTCCAGTACTACTAGAATATCTGCCAGAATTAGTGGCAGCATATTGAGTTACAGACACAGTGGGATTAGAAGCACTATATAAGTTCTCATGAGGATATGCAGTATTCCATTCATATCTCATATTTCTGTCACCATTAGTATATCCCCATTGAAGAGAGCCATGAATAAGTTCACACTCATCTTCATTTCTTACTAACTAAATCTCTATAGGCATATCATCCCTTAAATCATTATTAATAGTAATAAGATGTTCTTCAGGGTCTCTACCTCTATCAGGAGTCCACCATTGTAATGCTTGCATAGTCTAACTAGGAAGGGAAACATTAACATCAATCTTTACCTTATAAAGCCCATCTGCCGGAATAACTATACAATTACTAAAATCATCAAATAAATAATGTTCGCTCTGTCTAGTTATCTTACTATTACTTGAACTCCATAAATCATAAATATCAATAGTAGGCCAATTCCAGTTATCACCAGCATCTCTAGCACCATGTTTCTAATAAGGATAACTAAGATTATGCTCTATAAAAGAGGCTCCAGTACTCCGCCCTGTATTCTTATCTACATAATTACTAAACTCAGTAGTAATTTTAGCCTATCCTAAATTAGGATGTCCTAGATTATATGTCGGAATCTAACCATCTGATAAATTAGTAGACATATAGATATTATTCATTGCTCTATCTTGAAAGATATTTCCATTAACTGTATATCCTTTCTAAGCAAATAATCTTCTAACTAATTCCAACAAATTAGCAGAAGGATTAAATGATTCATAATACCACTTATTGTATTTATCTATCTAAAACTTACTAGTATAATTATTGTAATCATAGGATGTACTAGAAGGTTTCTTCTGAAAAACTCCATAACTAACTAATGGAAAGATAACCTTACTATTAGCATTAGCATTATGAGTATTAATACTACCAATACCAGTAAAAGGAATCTTCCAATCAACTTCATTAAGTTTCATATCTCCGAATATTTCATCTACAGTATTAATCTTAATATTAACTAGATTAACATTATAGAATCCCTTTTTAATGCTTTGTATTCTTAGACTTCCATTGAAAATAAGAACTTCATCAGAATAAACTTCACAGTTGTATATATTCTAGAACTTATTTATCTTAGATAATACATTAGCATAATCAAATATTTTATTATTGTTTGGAGTAGTAGGTAGATTGAAACTAAAAGAATATTCCGCCTAAGTATTATTAATCTCTGTAGGATTATAAATTACATTATTCATTCGGAGATTAATAGAACTTCTATCTAGTACATCTACCCTCTATCCATTAACTAGTATATCAAGTATCATATCAAGCTATAAGTATAAGTAACTGTTGCTTCCCAAACACCTGTTTCAGTTTCATCTACTTTACAATCAGTAACTATAATCTTATAGTCAACTCCATTGATGTTAGTCCATACATCATAGCTTCCCAATAAATCATTGAATTGCCATACTGCACTTCTCTCCATCAAATGACTCTTCATAGTCACATTGATTGTAGTTTCTTTATCATAAATCTTTATCTATTCTAGAGTAGTTTCTCTGTAATAATCATACATATTCTTAGTATAAGTATCATTATCTACTTTGTGATTCTCTGTAATCTATCCAGTAAAATCAAAGAATGATACTCCACCATAGCTATTATGATAATATACTCTCTAGCATCTACTATTAGCATCTACAGGCTTAATTACATTATATCTAATAATCTATCCATTCTCTAAAGATAAATCAACATAATATGCCGAATTAAACAGATTACTATTTAATGCAATATCACTCTGTCCTATTCCATTATAAATATTAACATTACTAAATCCAGTTCCTATCTATTGTAAGCTACTATCATAATAAGTAATGTTCACAGTTTCTACTACATCATCACTATAAATAGTAACAGGAATAGTAGATAAATAAGTGTATAATACCATCTTACTTGGAGAACTAGTTCCTCTAGATACATTCTAAGCAAACATAGGATAAGTATTCAAGAACTTCTCACCTTGATTCACCATATATCCAATAGCAGAAGTAGCAGAAACTCTACCTAAACTAGTTACCTAATTCCCAATCTGAGAATATATAAATAATGTATAAGGAACTAAGAAATCATATCTACTAATAGACTTTAATACATCACTAACATTGAAGTCTATCTTCTCCTTATAATAACTCTTCTCTAATGTTGTAATATAGTCACTTCCACTATATACATCTATATTTATTCTTCCTCCTGCAAATTCATCGGAAGTAGTTCCAACATAGTTATCATAAAGTATAGCTGCACCAAGATTAGAATCAAAAGTAATCTCATATAGTTCTCCGACTTCTCTAGCCTCAACAATAACAACATTAGTTAGAATACCTTGACTAATCTCTTGATATATCTCATAATTAGTAAGACCAACACTTCTTAATGACTTAGCAATAGAATGAGCTACAGCTATCTAATTAGCTCCAGTGTTAGAATTACTAATATAGAAGTTATTACCTACATTACCACTAGTAATAGTTAAACCATTGATAGTAATGTAATAAGTATTATTCGGGTCTATCTTAGTTAAGTCATTAATAGTAATCTTCAATACAGAATTATTTCCTGTAACAGAACTAGACTATATAGTTAATATGTTAGGAACATTAGTTAAAGTAATCATCCCTTGTGGACTAGCTTGTCCATTATAAGTTAAAACCATTCTACTAATTCTTCTATTATTTCATTAAATAAATCATCTGCCCAATCGGTCATCCACTCATGCTCAGCTAAATCAAATATCTAATCTAGAACTGGCCTAGCTGTTATTCCCTACTTAGCAATTCCCTATCTAATTCTCCAAATAGTTCCATTGTCTGTAGGAATCCCCTTGCTTCTACACCATGCAATAATAGCATCAGAAGGGGGCATTTTAGCTCCAGCCCTTCTTCCACTATTAATGTATTCTATATAGCTAGGAAATATTAAAGAGAAGATATTACCTTGTATCTCAACTCTAGCATCATCGAGTACTTCACTATTGCCTAGATGATATTGTCTCATGCTATATTCTATGAATATATACAAATCATCCTAGATGCTCTTAAATGTCTTCTCTAATTTGTTCATATTTTAAGTGGCTTCAAATCTAATCCTTTATCTTCTTTAGGTTCTCCTAAATAAAGTTCAGAATCCTTCATATTATCTAGTTTCTCTTGATATTCTTCATCAGTTAAGAAATTCTCCGGCTCTGTACAGAAGTCTATAAATGAAGGAACTGTCAATTCAATAGTAAATCTAGCTCCAGCAGATACATCATCTGTATTCTTAGTAAAACAGAGAATTGAGTAGCTATTTAAACTCATTATCATTCTGTTATCAGCAACTACTTTATTAATGATGCTAAGTCCAATCTAGCAAGCAATATCTTGTGTAGTTACTTCATCAATATCTACAAATCCTAAAACATCCATATTTAATGTTAGAGTGTGATTATCTCTTACTTGTCCGAAATAAGGGTCGGTCTCAATAATCACCTCATAATATTTGTTATTAGGTTGAGCATTAATCAATATCTTATCCTAGTATTTAAAAGTAAATACTCCTTTATGTCTTAATGCTACTTCTTTAAATGCTTCTACTATCTAATAAATCATAATATATAATACCAATCATTTCTTTCTTGTACTCCTAAATCTTCTGCTTTGCATCTATAATCTCCATTAATAAATTCTAAGTAATGAAGACCATAGTTCCATTTAAAATATCCTATAAAATTGGGCAGCATTAGAGTCTCTCCAGTTACTGCCCTTAAAGTTGCTTCATTGTATGTCATTTCTTCTTCTATTTTCTAATTGTTTCATCCAGCTCATTCTATGCTCTCTCAGCTACTGCTCTATCTGACTAGTAACTCATAAACATTAGCACAGTAGTTAAATACATCTAAGCTACTTCTCCAATCTTCTCAATTTTATTCTCGCAGAGAGAGTAGAGAATATGCTGCCATCCCCATCCTTCAGAGAACTTTTTATACACTGGACTAATGATTCTATTGCTTCCTTGCTGTTCTCCAAAGACTTTTGGGAATAGAGAATATAGTTCAGCTTTAACTTTAAAAAAAAATTAAGCAACACTAATGCTTTTGTAATAGATAAACTATTAAATAATTCTATTCTCTTATCTAATTCATTAGCTATAAAGTCATCATTATAAATCTCTCCATTCTTTCTAGCTAATATAGCAAGCAATCCCGCATAGTCTTTCTCTTTAAGAACAGTCTCGGCATCAGTCCATTCTCCGAATTTCAACTTCTCTGTATAGTTAACCTTATACTCTTCTCCATTGATAACTATCTTACTATCGGCTTCTACATTTAATGGAATATTCATAAATTGAAGATGCTACATCATAGTATCAATAAAATCAGCAGGCATCTATCTTAATTCCGATTTAGTTTTACCAGATAATACCTCTAGTACATCTAATACTTCTTTATCTTCTTTCTCATATACTCTCATTAATTCACAGAACTATTTAAGAGTTATATCCTCCCACTTTGTAGGAATATTTACTTTACCAAAATCCATATTATATAAATGTATAACTTGATTTACTACTAAAATCTTTTCTAGCTTTCAAAGCAAATGCTAAAGACATTGTGGCATCATCATGCTCTCCAACCCCAGCAAAGGATAATTTATTAGTCTTAGTTACACTATATCCAAATGCTCCAAGCTATCTATCTAATTCAATATCATTATAAGTAATATCACCTCTTTCTAATGCCACAGCTAATTCTCCGATTATTTCTGTCTTACTATCATTAGTAGTTAAGAATCCTGTAGCTTTCTTTTTAAGCAGTTTATTAAGCTCATTGAGCATTACTTCACCAATCGAATTAGTTTCGGCATATACTCCTCTAGGCTTTCTCTAATTAAGAATAGAAGCTATCTATTCATACTTTCTATCTAATTCTCCCTCTATATTATACTTCTGAACCTATCCTTCGGCATTAATAAAAGTGAGAACTGTTTTGTCTTTTCCTGTAGAACTCCAATCTATTCCGGCCCATAATGCACTCTTCCAATTAAACTACATAGTATTATCATAACACTAGTGATAATTAGTAAAGAATGAAGTAGCCCCTTCAATAAACTAACATAGATATTCTTGTCTAAATATAATATCAGGAGTCTATTCTCTAATCTCTTCTACATTTTCACAGAATGAATCGGAATATATATCTCTCATTATATATGCCCAATCCTTAATTCCACTCTAAGCCTTAATAGCTAATTCATAGAATAGATTATTAGTTCCATTAGGAGTAGAAATAAATAATATCTTCTCTCCTTTTACTTTAATAGTCGGACTGAGAATAGAATACCATAAATCAGTTCCATTCTTTAAGAAAGCAGCCTCATCAATAATCAGATAGTTATTAGTAATACCTCTAATCTTATCTCCCTATTCCGCAGAATAAAACCATAAGCTACTGCCAGTAACACTTTCAATAACTAAATCAGAAGCATTACAAGTAACAAGTAGTTCAGCAGGAAGAACAGAAGTAAGATCTTTAAATATCTTCTTAGCCAGCTTCAATGTAGGAGTAATATATGATATTACCTTATTAGTCTGAAATAACCAAGTAGTAGCTAATACTTTAGCTAGTACACTCTTACCCTACTATCTACTAATATTAGCTACAGTGAATTTATTATTCTCAATCAGACTAAGTAATGCACTCTATGTCTTATTTAGCTAAATATCTAGATTGAGAATCATTTCACAAACTTAATAGTTATTTCCTTGTCTTCAATTCCGGACTTAAATTCTTTAATCTCTTTCCATGCTTTCAAAGCATTAGCAAAGTCTCTCTTCTCTAAGCATCCTTGATACAAATTAAGTAATCTAGCATACTATAGTTTAGCATCCTTACCAATATCTATATCTAAGAGTTTCTCTGCCTCATCTATCCATTTATTAGCTATAGAATCAGTGAGAGGGTTAGTAGTTATTTCTCCGCTCATTAATTTGAGAAATAACTCCCCTCTAGTATGTCCCTTAACTAATAACTAAGCAAGTCTCTTTATGATTTCCTAATTAATATTCATATTCCCATTTATAACCTTTACAAGTTCCTGCCTTCTCTCTGCAAACCTTACTAATACTTGTAATATGACAGCCAAAAGCTATTGATGCTTCTTTTGCACTATCCCATTTCCTAATTAACTATCCATCTAATGATAGCTAACACACAGGTTTTATCCGAGAAGTAATCTATCTCTCCTTAGTAATAGGATTATTTACATTTTCCTTATAAGTACACCATTTAAGATTCTCTATTCGATTATCTATTCTATTTGTATTTATATGGTCGATGCAAGGCTTATTCTCTGGATTCGGAATAAATGCCTCTGCAACTAATCTATGAATTTGTTTACTTATTTTCTTTTTGTCCTTAGCTAAACCTATAGTTAAATATCCTGCACTATTTATGTGCGGAACTATTATTTTCTCCTTGTAATTAAATACTCTTCCATCCTTATATTCTACAGTTTTAGGTAAAGACTTCACTCTACCTAGATTGCTAATTTGATACAAATTCTCAAACCCATTTATATCCTTCCACTCCTCTTTCATATCAATTCATATAAGTCTGAAAGCATAGTTAATATGCACTTCAAACAATTAGTTATAGGTTTATTCTAACTAAAAGCTCTATTATAAATCTCAACTACTCTATCAAAACTGGGATAATGCCCTTCTTCTAGAGTTTGAGACCATTTCAAGAACTCTATATCTTCTTTAGTTAAGTTCTTAGCATAATTCTTTGTAGCTTTACCAAGAACATCAACTAGCTTAAATAATCTCTATCTTAGACAGCTACCACAAGTAGTATTGTTCTCTCTTTTATTGAGAACTCTATTATATAGACTAGTTAATTCAGAACTATTAATTCTTTCTCCTCTATTAAACTTGCCATATAACTCATTAATTAATGCTCTATCTTCTTTAGTAATCATTCCCATTGTTTCTTCTCCTCTCTACTAATTAACTAATAGACACATATCGCAGCTACAATTCCAGAAATAAAATATATCCAAGAATTAGTAAATAATGCAACAATAGTATGCAATACCCAGCAAGAATGAGTAGATAAGCATAACCTGCAATTAAATGGCTTAAAGTCTAGATATTCAGGTAGCTAAATTACTTCTGGCAATCTTCCAATCATCATTGCTAATATATTCACAGCAATGAAACAAATAAATAATGTAGTACAGCTCATATTATTTCTCTCTTTGTCTATTTAATAACTCTCATTATCTATTCAAGTTAAACATACTTTTTATTCCAAAATTGAAAGGTCAACTTCCGGATATTTAACAGCAAAATCGGCCTCTATATCCTATTTCTTAACATTATTCTTTAAATACTTAGTTATTTCTTTCAAGTCCTTCTTCCAATTAGTGTTTTTAGTCTTCTTTGCAATCTCTTCATCAGGTAATTGTAGCACATACTTCAACTTAAATAGATAGAAGTCTTTCTTATCAAACATTAATTCAACTTCTCTAAGTAAGTAGTTAAACTAGAACTCAATCCATAAATCTTTGGCAATCTTATAATCTGTTTGTCCACTCTCAAACTAATCTCCAAGAGCCTCAACATCATCTACTATTTCTCTATATTTATTTCTAGCATATTGTAGTTCTCTTATACTATTCTGTTTAAATGCTTTAAATAAATAATTCATAGATTCTTTCTATCCATCTTTGCAGCCAAGTCTAGCTATTGTATCATAGCACTTCAATATTGTATCATTAAGAATATCAATATCGAAAGCTAATCCAATCTCTGCAAAGTATTTTCTCCACTTCATTTCATACTAAGAAATAAGCGGGGCTATCTCTTTAAGAAATAACTCCGCTCTCTTTTCATTTTTTCTATTGCTCTCCATTTATAAATTTCAATGCTTTGTTAGTTTCCAATTCAAATCTGTCTACCCATTTATAAGCCTAGTCGGGATGTGACCATATTCTAACATTAGTTATTCTACAAGGCTTTACATATCTCAAATCAAATAGTAAAACTTTATCACCACATAAATTGATATACCAAGGAATTACTCTATTCTCATTCCACTATTTAATAAGATAATTATATTTCTAAGGTTCAATAAATATAGTATCATATTCTAAAGTATTTCTTACTTTTAATTCGCAGTTAATAGTGCTGCCCTTAATACTCTAGCATATCCAATCTACTCTACTAAGTAAAGGCTATCTCTTCATTTCTGAGAATATATTTACTTCTTTTGCCCATTTAGTGAATAATTCATTACCAATCTATTCACTATCTTCATAATAATTACCCATATATCTTATTTAAAAAATAATCTAATACTATTCTTACTCCTTTAATAGGTAAACAGATAAGAGTAACTAAATCTATAATAAGATTCTTTAATCCTTTACTAAACCAAGGATAAAGACAAATCATCAAGAAAATAATAATCAATTCATTCATACTAAGGTTGTCTAATGTTAATATTCGGGTTAAAAACTTTCATAATCTCACTAATTAAAGTTATCTAACTAATCTATACAAGTATAAGTATCAGAACTCATATTCCCTAATTAAATGTTAAAAATCTTTAATAATAAATTATACTCGGAAATGATGATTATATTCTCAACTCCCAGCTCGATAAAGAACTGAGAAATTGAGAATATTTAATCATTCTGAGAATATAAACTTCGGTCTAATAATATCATATCCCTTAACTACTGTTCCATTTATTCTTTTTGAAATCGGCTTGCAATCATAATATCTCTCTATATGAGTTGCAGCAGCTTTCTGTTCTGTATAATTAAGTTCGGAATATATTTCTGAGAATATAGTCTTTAATTCAGAACTAGGAGAGAAAGAATAATTACTAATTCTACTCTTTAATAATTTAGCTACTTTATTCTCAAAAGATTTAGTGCTATCTCCATTAATAATAGCATCTTGTATCTTAGTCTTAACATAGTTAAGTCTTCTCACTTTATCAACTCCGAGAATACTATAAGCCTTAACAATAAGAGGTTGAAGAGAAACTAGCATCTTTACACTCTCCATATTATAAGGATTATCTTTAATCTCTACATACTTTAAAAAGGCTTCTTTAAAACTCATCTTCTTAGACATTCTCTTTAATGTTTCAGTCTCATTAATTACTTCATCACTTCCACACACTTCAACATTATTCTTATAATAGTTACTAGCTAATGATATACCATTCTTATATATCTGTTGATTGATATTATAATTAAATAATTCCAACTTAATCAGCATATCATTAAGAACATATTTCTCACCTTCTTTAATAATGTATGCCTCATTCAACATTTTAGTAGCCATCTTAGCAGCTTTCTCATTCTCATTTATAGTTTTGAGAATTGCATTAGCTCCTTCTTCTTCATCTTTAATAAGAGAAACCATTTCATCATAAGTAATATCTAAGTTCAACTTAGTATTCCCAGTTGTATTATAGATATGAAATAATTTAGTTCTAAAAGGATTGCTTTCAGTTCTAATTCTACCAGCTATCTGATAAATATCTGTAGCAATATCTAATTGAGTTTGAGCATCCCCACTATTACTAACAATGAAGCTAACTCCTTTCTCACTATTGTAATCACATCCCTCGAATGAGCAACTAGTTATAAAAGTGATAGGTTTATTCTCACTTCTACTATTAACTATATTATATCCTTCTAATTTCTTTCTATTGCTCTCTTTATCGGAACATACTATCTTCACCATATCAGGTGTAAGATTACAATATTTAATGATACTAGCAATACCATTTACACTATTTAAAAAGAAAAATAATTCCTCAACTTTAACTCCTTCAATACTCATTCCTTCTCCTAAGAAAGAATTAATAATATTAGCAGCAGTTACATAAGGCTTATTAGTTTCTATCAAATTAACCTTCAATTTATCTGTATCATTCCAAACAGCTTCTATTTCTTCTGATTCCTTTAGAAATTCCGGCTTAAAATCAGCAGTAATCGGAGTAGCACTCATAAAGCAATATGATTTGTATTTTTTAAAATGTTCTATCACACCATTAATTGCTTTACTTCTATAAATGTATGCTTTCAACAATACTTGATATTCATCCACTAGCAATCTAAAGTCAGAAGTATTAATTAGTTTAGCTAAAGCATTAATCTTATCATAAGTACAGATAATCTTCTTTGCTCCATCTTTATTGACATATTCTTTAACTAATTTCTTCAAGCCATAATTAAAAGTATCGAATAAGCCTAAAACTTCTACTCTAGTTCCATCATAATTCTCAATAACACTAAGTCCAGCTTCTGAACTATTTGTCTTATTCACAATCAGTTCTTTAGTCGGCACTGCAATTACATAATTCTCATTATTAAATAATGCTATTGTAGTACCTCCACATCCTGTAATTTTCTTATTAAAAACACAATTATGTGGTAAATCTAATAAATTAAGTTTTCCATTCTCAGAAGTAATGTTTAGTTTAGTCATAATTTTTAAGTTAAATTATTAGTCGAAAAAATCTAAAAAGTAAAAATATTCAATTTAGAATATTATAATCTTATTATTTCATAGTTCCAGAGTGTAACTTTTTTTACTAATATAAGTGAATAATTTTCAGAATTTGGTTACACTAAAATCAATAAAAAATGGAGCTAGCTTCACTCCATTCTTTACTAACATTAAAACTATGACCAAAAATGAATGATTTACTTAAAATCTTACCTAATCAGTATATCTCATTTTCTTATATTCAATTATACTTAAATATTTTAACAATCCCAAGTGAATTATATTAAAAAATGTTAACTCACTATAATTGCTAAAATTTAAGGGAAACTACCTTCTCAGGCAATCTCCCTTTATTAATTATGGAAACTAGGAACATTTGTGGACACTCCCAGGCTCGAACTGGATAATCCTCAGTGCTGATGAGGTGCATTAGCCGATTATGCTAGAGGCCCATAGTGGACTAACTATGATTTGAACATAGGACACTCACATCTTCAGTGTGATGCTCTACCATCTGAGCTATTAGTCCGGAAAAGATCTCCTACTCTGACTCGAACAGAGAAAACTACTTTACAAGGGTAGTGTTTTACCATTAAAACTATAGGAGAATTAAATAGTAGCCCCAGACTGACTCGAACAGTCAATTTTCGGGTTAGAGCCGAATGTATTACCATTATACTATAGGGCAATATTTACTCCGCAGAAGTTATTTCTAGAATTAGCTATATTTCTGCGGAGTTGGTAGCTTGTTTTGTAACTAAGACTATTATACTATTAGTTAATCGAATCTCCAAATAGAATCCATGATATTTCCAGATAATGAACCATTAGATAGTCTATTGTAGTCTACATCTGTATTTATCTATCTAAAACTATATACTCGACCATTAGTTATCTACTTTTCACACTTATGTTCTATTTTGATACTCGGATATAGTTCGGAATTTTGAGAAATAAATTCTATTAATCTCTCTTTACAAGGTGTCATCTAACTTCTTACATAATTAGTTAAATAATTAATGTCATTAGTAGTAACACTATCACTATTCTCAGAACTGCCCTTTGTAATTCCGACTTCTGTAATATGATAAGCTATATAAGGCATACTTACTTCCATAATAGCTAATCCTTCAAAAGGATATATCTGTAATAGTAGACTAGCATTCTCTGGAGTAACCTCATTATTCTCAACTTGGTCTAGTAACTCTTTATACATTTCTTGTCCGATTATGGGAACAATATGAAGCTATTCTGCCAGAGGTATAAAGTTCCAAATCTCATCAGTATTAAAATTAATCGGCAAGAGAGAATATTCTTTTAAATATTCCTTATTCATCAAGCATCTCTATTTAATTACCATCTCCTACCTCCTTTTCTTCAATATTGTTATTATTTAATTCGGCACTAGGCTTTTCTTCTATAATCTCTTCTTTCTTCTCTGTCAAATTAGCTAGATTAAATGAAAGAGGTGTAATCTTAATCTCATTATCTACTCCATTAATCTTAAACATCTTATTGATAGTTCTAGTTATTTCTTTTCTCATATTATTAATAAGGGTCTTATTAAGAAGATTAAATGATGCTTCAAGTAATGCCCCTTCATTAGCAAATCCTGTTCCCTTATTAGGTAAGCCTATCAGAGTAGGATTAGCTATTCTATGTGCAGACAATATTCTATCTACAGTCCGACTATTATTATCGGCAAAGAGATTAACATTAGATATGTCTTTATCGAATGGAGTAAATGTTACTGGATTATCTTCATCATTGTTTTTAAATGTAACCATAACTGTGTTACTATTCTCACTTCCAGTGAACATCTTTTGTATTCCATTAATTATCTTCTTTCTTTCTTCTTCATCATCTTCTCTATCAAATGTTACTACACCATTAGCTGAGAAGTTATTAATGACACTCTTTAAATCATATCTAAGAAGTTCAGCTTCTGTCTAGATAGCTTTCAGAGCTGCATAGTAATGAGGAAGAGGATAATATTCACTATCTACTGTATATCTGCTGTAGTAGAAGAGATATGCCTATCCTTTCTAAATTACTTCATCTTCATTAAATCCGAATCTAGGAAGAGTGAAAGGTTTATATTTTCCTGTTTCTGTCCAATCTTTACATATCCACATTTCACTCACATTACCATCTTCATCAGGTTTACCACATCTTACATTATTAAATGGTTCATGATAGAAACTATAAGATTTACCATCTCTATTCATGATTACCTAGAAAGCATAACCTCCGAATATTACTAAGTCTTGTGCTAGCTTAGCTATGAAGGATTCCCAAGTCTCTCCATAGTTCGGCATAATACTTTCTGCATCTATATTTTCTCCACATATAGCTGTAATTAAGAAATCAACACAGCTCTTATGAGTAGATGAACTATAATACAATCCAGTAAGTAATTCTGGGAAATCATTCTAGTTTCCCCAATTAATGTAGCCTTGTGGATTAATTCTACAAGTAGGAGCATTAGGAATCTATTTCTCCATACTTACATTAATTACTGATGTATTTCTAGTTATCTAGGATATTTCTTGATTTTTCTTAGGTCTTCCTGGACCTCTCTTCTATTCTGCCATTGCTTATATTATTAAAAAGTTAGTTCTAACTAAATTATCTAGTCTATTTCTAATTGTCTAATTTAAACATATTTCTAAATAATTTTAAAATCCGATTAGTCTGAATCTATTAGTTAGACAATCATAATAGTTAGATATTAGCTAGAACTAATTCAAATAAATACCAGAAAAATTAAAATAAATATCACTCTATACTATTAATAGTAAGTTTGAGAGTATTAGTAATGTCCCAATTACTATGTTCTACCTAGAAATTAACTACTCCTTCTCCTACTATATCAAAAGTAGCTGTCTTAGAATTTCCTGTAGATGCAGCCGATTTTATCTCTAAAGTCTTTAAGATTTCTGTAGAGTTTGGCTTAAAACAAGTGAATTTAAGTGAAGGATAATCTCCATCCTCTATTTTAGTATAGATATATGCAGTTATGTTTACTTTTTTAGTTCCTTTCAAAGTAAAAAAGTCTGTCTCGGTCCCCACTTCGACATTTGGGATACTCCAAGAATATACATTATTAGTGACTCTACCAGGATTATTCCATATAATAGAAGCACTACTAGCATTACTATAGGATACCTTAAATGTTCCTTTATAAGCCGAATAATATCCACCATAACAAGAGAAATATATACTATGTTCAGCCTCATCATCTGGAATAGTATAAGTAATAGTTTTTGAGCTACTAGTGTTCATATTTATTTCACTATTTACAGAGGATGTACTATCTAAGTTATAGGCTTTAATATAATGATCCTCTTGGTTTACTGATACTGAGTAACTAATAGTTATATCAATTCTTGTATACC
>ENA-ORRZ01000609-ORRZ01000609.1-human-gut-metagenome-genome-assembly--contig:-NODE-609-length-31488-cov-14.339452_pt1 | contig 31488 bp, 26 predicted proteins | sample MGYA00242185_ERZ509152 | MGnify/ENA primary metagenome ERZ509152 (study PRJEB26280, sample SAMEA2338668) | human gut metagenome | biome: human gut; feature: human-associated habitat; material: faeces... | reverse complement strand
CAACAGCGACTCCCTGTTTCCGCCACTGGCGGCGGTCGTCGTTGTTGCTCCTATCAAGGGGAGGCTGAAAGGAAAGATCATATCATAGGCCCCTCCCCCGGCAAAAATGCTGAGGGAGGGGCTTTTGTGTTGATTTTAGCCTACCGGTGCGGTATACTTATCATACTTTATTCAAAAGAAGGAGGCGGCTGAAAATGCCCATCGGCCCCAGCAGACCCCTGAATTTAGCAAAGCCGGAGTCCATCGACATCCGGCAGGCCGCGCGGTATTTCGGTGCGCGGGGCGAGGCTGACAGCGCTACCCTCACCCTTCTGGAAAAGTGCGCTGCGCCCCTTCTCGCCGCCGCCACGCCCCGGGCCGTCTGGCTCGAGGCCGACGTGGAGAGCCTCACGCAGGCCGGTATTTTGAAGGGGGAGGACATCTTCCGGCATCTGGAAGGGTGCAGCGAGGCCCTACTTCTGGCTGTGACGGTCGGCCCCGGCGTGGACGGACAGATACGCCGGGCCGGTGTGGGCGACATCGCCGCCGGTGTGGCGTCGGACGCCATCGGCTCTGTACTGGCCGAACAGGCCGCGGACGCCGCCGAGGCCGAGCTGCGGCAGTGGGCCGCAGAGCAGGACAAGTACCTCACGGGCCGTTTCTCGCCGGGCTACGGCGACTGGCCCATCGGGGTGCAGCCGCTGGTGGCGGCGGCACTGGATACCGCCCGCCGGGCCGGGCTCTGCGTGACCGAAAATGACCTGATGACGCCCCGCAAGAGCGTGACCGCTCTGCTGGGCCTGAGCGACCACCCGGTGAAAGGACGTCTTGCCGGGTGCGGACACTGCGTGCTGAACACGCGGTGTGAATATAGAAAGAGGGGCAAGACCTGTGCAAGCGAATGAACTGTTTACCCAGCCGAATACCATCCTTCTCGACGGCGGCATGGGTACCATGCTGCAGGCGGCGGGCCTGAAGCTCGGCGCACGGCCTGAGGAACTGAACATCACCGACCCGCAGCTCATCGAGAGCATCCACAGCCGGTACGCCGCCGCGGGCAGCCGCATCATCAATGCCAACACCTTTGGCGCGTCGGCCCATAAGCTGGCGGGCAGCGAATACACGCTGGAAGAGATCATTGCGGCGGGCATCGCCAACTGCAAGCGGGCCTGCGCCCCCTACGGCGCACTGGCCGCGCTGGACGTCGGCCCGCTGGGCGAACTGCTGGAGCCCAACGGCACGCTGGCTTTTGAAGACGCCGTGGCCGAGTATGGCCGCATCGTCCGGGCGGGTGTCGCCGCCGGGGCCGATCTCGTCTTCTTTGAGACCTTCACCGACCTCTACGAGCTGAAAGCTGCCCTGCTGGCCGCGAAAGAGAACTGTGACCTGCCCATCCTCGCCAGCATGAGCTTTGAGGCGGGCGGGCGCACCTTCACCGGCTGCACCGTCGAGAGCTTCGCCGTCACGGCCCGGGGCCTCGGGGCCAACGCCGTGGGCATCAACTGCTCCCTCGGCCCGAAAGAAATTTTCCCCATGGCGAAGCGGCTGGCCGAGGCCCTGCCCGGCGATTTCCCGGTCTTCGTCAAGCCGAATGCGGGCCTGCCCCGGGCCGACGGCAGCGGCTACGACATCACGCCCCAGCTCTTTGCCATGGAGATGAAGCCCTACCGCGATCTGAAGCTCTTTGCGGCGGGCGGCTGCTGCGGCACTACCCCCGATTTCATCAAGCTGCTGAACGGCGTCTTCGCCGACTGCAAGCCGGGCCGCCCCGCCCACGCCATGCCCTCGGTGCTCTGCTCGCCGATGGACTTCGTCACCGTGGACGGCATCACCGTGGTGGGCGAGCGCATCAACCCCACCGGCAAAAAGCGGTTCCAGCAGGCCCTGCGCGAGGGCGACATGAACTACATCCTCGAGCAGGCCGTCAGCCAGTCTGAGGCCGGAGCGCAGGTGCTGGACGTCAACGTGGGCGCGCCCGGCGTGGACGAGCCCGCCGTCATGGAGCAGGTGGTGAAGGCGTTACAGAGCGTCGTCAGCCTGCCCTTGCAGCTGGATTCCTCCCACGCAGACGCCCTCGAGCGGGGCCTGCGGGTCTACAACGGCAAGCCCATCGTCAACTCGGTGAACGGCGAGACCGAAGTGCTGGAGCGCATCCTGCCCCTCTGCAAAAAGTACGGCGCGGCCGTCGTCGGCCTTGCCATCGACGAGCGGGGCATCCAGCCCAGCGCCGACGCCCGGTTTGAGATCGCAAAGCGGGTGGTGGACGCGGCGCTGGCCCACGGCATCCCCCGGGAAGATATTTATATCGACTGCCTGACCCTCACCGCCAGCGCCCAGCAGCAGGACGTTCTGGCCACCGTGGAGGCGCTGGCCCGCTGCAAGAAGGAGCTGGGCGTCCGCACCATTCTCGGTGTGTCCAACATCAGCTTCGGCCTGCCCTGCCGCCCCTACCTGAACACCACCTTCCTCACCATGGCCATGTACGCGGGCCTCGACCTCGCCATCATGAACCCTTCCAGCGAAGAGATGATGGCGGCGGTCTATTCCTACAATGTCCTCACCAACCGCGACAAGCAGAGCATGGCCTACATCGCCCGCTATGCCGATAAAGTCCCTGCCAGCGCCGCGTTGAAGCAGGCCCAGACGGCTCAGGCGTCTCAGACGTCAAACACCCCGGCGGAGGCGGATGCAGCTCACAGCGGCCCTTTTGCCGCGCTGATGCAGGCGGTGGAAAAGGGCCTCAAGGGGGAAGCCGCCGCCCGCACCCACACCCTGCTGGACGAAAACGAGCCCCTGACGCTGGTGGACGAGGCCCTCATCCCGGCGCTGGACGTGGTGGGTGAAAAGTACGAGAAGGGCAGGCTCTTCCTGCCCCAGCTGTTACAGGCCGCCAGCGCCGCACAGGCCGCCTTTGAAGAGATCAAGACTGCCATCGCCAAGCGGGGCGGGGCCGGGGCCAGCAAGGGCCGCATCGTCCTCGCCACCGTCAAGGGCGACGTCCACGACATCGGCAAGAACATCGTCCGCGTCATCCTCGAGAACTACGGCTTCGAGGTCATCGACCTTGGCCGCGATGTGCCGGTGGAGACGGTGGTGGACACTGTCCGGGAGAAGGATGTCCACCTCGTGGGGCTCTCGGCCCTGATGACCACCACCCTCAAGAGCATGGAGGAGACCATCGCGGCCCTCCATGCGGCAAAGCTCGACTGCAGGGTGATGGTGGGCGGCGCTGTCCTGACGCCCGAGTACGCCGAGAAGATCGGCGCGGACTGGTACGCCAGGGATGCCAAGCAGAGCGCCGATATTGCCAAGAAATTCTTCGGCGAGTCATAAAAACAGAGCAAGAGCCGGTGCATCTGCACCGGCTCTTTTGGCGTTTACTTATGATCCACCAGCGCCATGATGCGCTCCGGCGGGGCGGAGAGGCAGGCCGGGGCGTCGGGTTCGGCCACGGAGAGGGTCGTCTTGCTCACTTTCCACCACAGACGGGTGGTGCCGTCCGGCAGCCGGAAGATGAGGTTCCAGTCGAAAGGGTTCTCGCTGGCGGAGAGAAGTTTCACCGACAGGGCATTCTCTGCGCCCGGGGCGCAGGGGGCGAAGTCGTGGGCGCGGATGCCCACGGCGGTGCAGCCCTCCGGCACCTCAGCGGCGAGGTGCAGCAGACTCTCACAGCCTGCGAGGCGGACGCTGTGGGCGTCCACCCGGGTGCAGGGCAGGATGTTCTTGCAGCCGGTCAGCCGGGCCGCAGCGGTGCTGCGGGGGTCGGCAAAGACCTCTTTCGTGGTGCCGGTGCGGAGCACCTGCCCGCCGTCCATGACGATCATGTCCCGGCACAGGCGGTAAGCCTCGTCCCGGTTGTGGGTGACAAGCAGGGCTGTGCCGTCGAAACCCGCCAGCAGGCTGCCTACTTCGCCCTCCACCTCCTCGCGGAGGTAGCTGTCCAGTGCGCTGAACGGCTCGTCCAGCATCAAGATCTTCGGCTTGCCCACAAGGATGCGGGCCAGCGCGGTGCGCTGCTGCTGTCCGCCGGAAAGCTCTGCCGGGCGGCGGCTGGCCAGTTCTTCCAGCCGCAAGGCCCGCAGCATCCCGGCGCAGCGGGCCTTACGGGCGGCTTTGTCCCTTTCGGCTTTCAGGCCGCAGAGGATGTTCTGCTCCACGGTCATATTCGGGAAGAGGGCGTAGTTCTGGAAGAGCAGGCCCACGCCCCGCTGCTGGGGCGGCAGGTCGATGTGCTGCCCGCTGTCGAACAGCACCCGCCCGTCCAGCACGATGCGGCCCTTGTCGGGCTTCACGATGCCCGCGATGCAGCGCAGCGTCATGCTTTTGCCGCAGCCGGACGCGCCCAGAAGGGCAGTGGCAGTGTTCCCGGCGGTGAAGTCGGAGCGGAGGGTGAAGCCGTTCAGCTTTTTCTCGATATGTACTTCCAGGCTCATGCGCGGCCACCTGCTTTCTGCTTTTTCTCCAGGAGGTTCACAGCCAGCAGCACCACAGCAGAGATGACGATGTCCACCAGCACCCACCGCATGGCACCGGCCTCATCGTTGGTGCGCCAGAGCTGGTACACCGTGGTGGCGATGGTGGCCGTCTTGCCCGGGGTGTAGCCCGCGATCATGCTGGTAGCACCGTACTCGCCCAAGGCCCGGGCAAAGGCCAGCACAGTACCGGCCAGAATGCCCTGTCGGCAGCAGGGCATCCGCACCCGCCAGAATATCCATGCGTTGGACTGTCCCAGAGTCTGAGCCGACCAGGCCAGCGTCTCGTCAAAGCTCTCGAAGGCGCCCCGGGCCGTTCGGTACATCAGCGGGAAGGCCACTACGATGGACGCAAAGATGGCGCTGTACCAGTTCATGACCAGTTTGACGCCGAAATGCTCCAGGAAGAAGATGCCCAGCGGCCGCTTTGCGCCGAAGAGCAGCAGCAGAAAATAGCCCACCACCGTAGGCGGCAGCACCATGGGCAGAGTGAGCACCACGTCCAGCACGCCCTTGACGGTGCGGGGCAGCTTTGCGATATAATAGGCGGCAAAAATGCCGAGGAAGAACACTGCTGTGCAGCTGATGAGCGCGATGCGCAGGCTGTTCCAGAGGGGATACCAATCCATAAATGATACCTCGAATGTTGGGGGCCTTAAGGCTCTCCCTTTGGGAGAGCTGGCGAGCGAAGCGAGACTGAGAGGGCAAGCCCGTTGAGACAGTTCCGGTGCACAGCGATAGGTAGACTCTTTATCAGAGCGATACTATCGCCGTGCCTGAGCTTCTCCGTCAGCGTCCTTGCCCTCTCCGTCACCTGCGGTGACACCTCTCCCAAAGGGAGAGGCTTTTGCTCACGGTCAGGCTGACCTTACATCGCCGTAAAGCCCACGCCCTCGAACACGGTGGCGGCACGGTCAGTCTGCAGATAGGCCAGGAACTCTTTGGCGGCCTCGGCGTTGGGGGCAGCCTTCAGCACAGCGGCGGGGTAGATGACCTGACCGCACATCTCGGCGGTGGCCTCGTCCACGGGGGTCAGACCGGCGCTGTAAGCATCGGTGCAGTAGACGACACCGGCGTCCACACTGTCCTCGCTGATCTGGGTGGTGACTTCCTTGACGTTGGAGCCGTAGGTGATGACACCGGCAGCAGCCAGAGCCTCTTCGTCGAGGTCATAGTAAGCCAGGATCTTCTGGGTGTACTGGCCCACAGGCACATCGCTGTTGCCCATGCAGAACAGGATGTCCTGAGCCTTCAGGTGCGCGGCCAGAGCGTCGAAGCTGTCGATGCCCTTGTCGCTGCCCTCGGGCACACAGAGGACGACCTTGTTTTCCAGCAGGTCCACACGGGTGGAGGGGTCCACGAAGTCCAGACCGTCGGTGTTCACGTCGGCAGAAGCGGTGATGTCCAGCTGGTTCATCTGCTTCTGACCGGCAGAGAGGAAGAGGTCGCAGTCAGCGCCCTCCTGGATCTGGGTCTTGAGAGTACCGGAGGAATCGAAGTTGAAGCGGAAGGTGACGCCCGGGTTCTCGGCAGAGTAGTCTTGGGCGATGGCGTTCAGGGTCTCTGTCAGGGAGGCAGCGGCGAAGACGATGAGCTCGACGCTCTCGCCAGCAGCCTCGGAAGCAGCTGCGGAGTAGGCAGTGCTGGAAACCGCGCCGCCGCAGGCGGTCAGGGCAGCGGCAGCGCCGACTGCGCCGACCACGGACAGAAAGCTGCGGCGGGAAATGAAATCGGTTTTCATGAATTTTCTCCTTCTATAGTGGTTAAAATTCCCTCATATAGGTTCACGTCCCGAAACCGGAGCGGGACAGCAATGTTACTTGCGGGCGCACTCGCCGTCCAGACCGGCGGCGATGCGGACGCCGTGTCCGAGGCTGGGCAGGATGTACTCGAGGTTCTCCTTCACGGCTTTCGGACTGCCCGGCAGGTTGACGATGAGCGTCTTGCCGCGCAATACACTGGCGGCGCGGCTCAGCATCCCGCGGGGGGTGATGGAAAGGCTGTGGTATCGCATGGCCTCGGCGATGCCGGGGGCATTGCGGTCGGCCACGGCATAGGTGGCCTCGGGGGTAATATCCCGGGGCGAGAAGCCGGTGCCGCCGGTGGTCAGGATAAGGTTCACCTGACGGCCATCAGCCAGACGGATGAGCTGTGCTTTCAGCGCCCTGGCCTCGTCGGGCAGGAGCATCGTCTCTTCCACCACATAGCCTGCGGCGGTGAGCATCTCCACGATGAGGGGGCCGCTCTTGTCCTCCCGCTCGCCCCGGCTGCCCTTGTCCGAAAGGGTGATGACCGCAGCGCGCAGCGGCGGATCTTCCAGCGGCGGCAGAAGGGTCACTTCGTCGCCGACATGAATCTCGCCGCCCTTCAGCACCCGGGCAAATACGCCCTCCCGGGGCATGATGCACTCGCCGGTCTGCTGCTTGATGACGCAGTCGTTGTGGCACTCCTTGCCGATCTGGGTCATCTCCAGCACCACGTCGCCGATAGCGAAGCGGCTGGTGACGGGCAGGCTGCGGAAGTCGAAGCCCTCGATGACGAGGTTTTCGCCAAAGGCACCATAGTCCACCCAGATCTTCTTACGGAACGCCTCGATCTTTTCGGCGCTGAGCAGGCTCACCTGCCGGTGCCAGTTTCCGCCGTGGGCGTCGCTCACGATGCCCCATTCCGGGGTCAGGACAGCACTTGGCACCTCGGTCTTGACGGTGCCGCGCTTGGGGCTGGTGCAGATCGCCAGAATTTTTCCCATAGTAATTTATCCTCCGATACGGTACATCCCGCGGGTGGCGGGTATGGAATTGTCTCCGAAATGATGTTCCCGAGGTTTCGACCAGATGGTCTCCCGGATGGCCTGTAAAAGCTCCTCGTCCGCCGCGCCGCCGCGCAGCAGGGTGCGCAGGTCGCAGCCCGTCTCGCTGGCAAGGCAGGGGCGCAGAAAGCCCTGACTGGTCAGCCGCACCCGGTTGCAGGAAGCACAGAACTTGCCGTGGACCGCCGCGATGAAGCCCACATCGCCCTTCCAACCCGGGACGGTGTAGTAGACGGCAGGCCCGTCGCCAAACCCGGCGCTCTGGGCGGCGGGCAGGGGCGAAAACTCCGGCCAGCGGCGGGCAAACCGCTCCCGCAGCTCCGGCCCCGAGATGCAGGGCATGGCCGCGCCGTAGCCGATGGGCATCATCTCGATGAACCGCACCTGTAACGGGCGGCTCTCGGCGAGGGCGGCCAGGTCTTCCAACTCACCCTCGTTCACGCCCACCTGCGGCACACAGTTCAGTTTGACAGGGATGCCGCTGTCGAGGGCTGCGCGGATGCCCTCCATGACGTGCTCGAACTCGTCCCGGGCTGTGATGCTTTGAAACACCTCGGGGCGCAGAGTGTCGAGGCTGATGTTCACGCTGTCAAGACCGGCGTCCAGCAGGGCGGGCAGCTGCTGCTCCAGCAGGATGCCGTTTGTGGTCATGGTGACTTTGCGGATGCCGGGGATGGCTTTCAGCCCCGCCACCAGCTGGTCTACGCCCTTGCGCACCAGCGGCTCTCCGCCGGTGACGCGGACGGTGTCGATGCCGCACTGGGCGAACAGGGCCGCCAGACGCAGGAACTCTTCGTAGGTGAGCACGGCTTCCCGCTCCAGCTTTTCCACGCCGTCGGGCATACAGTAGCGGCAGCGCAGGTTGCACAGATCGGTGACGGACAGGCGCAGATAGTGGATATTGCGCTGGGCAGAATCAAACATAGCCGCCCTCCGCCCGGATGTAGTGGCCGCTCTTGCCGCCGGTCTTCTCGACGAGATGGATCTCGCCCAGCTCCATGCCCTTATCGACGGCCTTACACATATCGTAGATGGTGAGCAGGGCGGTGGAAACACCCGTCAGCGCCTCCATCTCCACGCCGGTGACGCCCGCCGTCTTGACGGTGCAGAGCGCCTCCACAGCCTGCCGCTCGGGCAGGAGCCTGAAGTCCACGCTCACTTTCGTCAGGGGCAGCGGATGGCACAGCGGGATGAGCTCGCTGGTGCGCTTGGTGGCCATGATGCCGGCAATGCGGGCCACGCCCAGCACATCGCCTTTCTTCACGGTGCCGCTCTCTACAGCGGCGAATGCCTCGGCGTTCATGGTGATGATGCCGTGGGCGGTGGCCTCCCGGAAGGTGACGGTCTTCTCGCTCACGTCCACCATCACGGCGTTGCCGGAGGCGTCAAAGTGGGTCAATTTGTTGTCAGTCATAGAATGAAACCTCTCAGCAATGCCCAAACCCGCAGTTGGGCCAGTGGCACTCGGCGCAGCCAAGGCAGAGACCACCCTCGCCCAGACGGGCAATATCCTCGGCGGTGATGGCATCGTCGGCCAGCAGGCGGGGCAGCAGCAGGTCAAAGATGGTGCGCTTGGCGTACATGACGCAGCCGGGCAGACCGCAGACCGGCACACCGTCCAGATAGCTCACGAGGAACATGGCACCCGGCAGCACCGGTGCGCCGTAGGTGACGATGTCCGCGCCGGTGTTCCGGATGGCCAGCGGGGTGCGGTCGTCGGGGTCCACGCTCATGCCGCCAGTGGTGAAGATGAGCTCACAGCCCGCCTCTTTCGCTTCCAGAATGGCGGCGGTGATGCCCGCCGGGTCGTCGTCGCAGACCTTGTGGAAGGTCATCTCGCAGCCGTACTCGGCCAGCTTGCCCACGAGGATGGGGGTGAACTTATCCTCGATGCGGCCCTTGAACACCTCGCTGCCGGTGGTGATGACGGCAAACTTCTTGGCCTGCATGGGCAGCACGTTCAGGATAGGCTCACTGCCTGCGGCAGCCTGCATGGCGTCCATCTTCTCCTGCTCGATGACCAGCGGGATGATGCGGGTACCGGCCAGTTTCTGGCCCTTTTTCACGGGCAGGTCGCCGTGGATGGTGGCGATCATCATCTGGGGCGTGCGGTTCACGGCCAGCAGGGCTTCGCGGTTGATCTTCAGCAGGCCGTCGCAGTCGGCGATGAGCTCGATCTTGCCCTCTTTCGGCTCGGTGCCGTGGATGTTCCTGCCCGCAGCGGCCTTGTACAGCAGCGCGGCGGCTTCGTCCTCGTGGAGGATGCCGGGCTTTTTCTCCCAGACGTAGAGGTTTTCTTTGCCGATGGAGAGCAGCACGGGGATGTCCTCGGGCTGGATGATATGGCCCTTGCGGAAACGTGCGCCCTTGAACTCACCGGGAATGATCTGGGTAATGTCGTGGCAGAGCACCTGGCCTGCCGCGTCTTCGGTACGAATCAGTTTCATATCTGTCTTCTCCTTACAGGCCCGGCATCTGGGCAACGAGCCAGTCGGCCAGAGCCTGCGCATCTTCCAATCCAAAATCTGCCCCCGGAATGTCTCCCACCACCGCCAGCGGCTGGAAAGACACCGGTGTGTCCGAAATTTCTTTGCGGACAACTTCGATTTTCGGCCAGCCGCTGTCCTTGAAGCCTTCCAGCAGCACGAGGTCATAGCCGTGGCGCTCGAAGAGCGCCAGCAAGTCCTGCTCCGTCAGGCGGAACATCTCGGTCAGCAGATAACGCTGGCCGGAGTAGACCGCCACGCCCTCGGCCCCCGCTTCCCGCAGACGGTAGCTGTCGGTGCCGGGGACATCGGGGGTGAAATCATGGCCGTCGTGCTTGATAATGCCCACTTTCAGCCCCCGGCTGCGCAGGGCAGGCAGAAGCTTTTCCAGCAGCGTTGTTTTGCCGCTGTTGTGCAGGCCGCTGACGGCCAGCACCGCCGGGCGCTTGAGTTCGATCTCCTGGGCCAGAGCCTCTTTCTGTTCACTGTACAAAACTGAGCACCTCCACTTCTTCGCCCGGAGTCACCGGGCCGCTGCCCGCAGGCAGTTCAACGAGACAGTTGCAGCCGATCATGGCAGAAAGGCTGCCGGACGAGTGGGCTTCGGCGTTGCCCTCGCCGGGGATGGTCACGCAGCCGCCCATGGCCTTGGCCCGCAGATAGCGGTTCCCCTTGCTGGGCTTCGAGAAGCCCGTGGTCAGGGTGCGGGTGGTGCGGGAAAGAAGGCAGCTTTCCTCACAGCGCCCCGCCGCCCGCAAAAGAGCCGGGATGGCATATTGTTCCAGCGTGGCGGCGGCGGCAAAGGGGTTGCCGGAGAGACAGAACACCAGCTTGCCGTCAATTCTCCCGGCCAGCATGGGGCTTCCGGGCTTCTGGGCCACGCCTGCAAAGAGGATGTCCGCATTCAGCTGTTCCAGCACAGCGGGCAGATAGTCTTTCTGCCCCACCGAGACGCCGCCGCTGGTGATGACGGCATCGCACTCCGCCAGCAGTTCCCGCATCTCACGGGCGATCTCCTCCGGGTCGTCGGAGCAGTGCCGACGGTTTACCGCAAAGCCCAGCTGCCGCAGGCGGGCGGCGTTCTGGACGCCGTTGGCGTCGTAAATTTTGCCGGGCGTCCAAGCCTCGCCCGGAGCTAAAAGCTCGCTTCCTGTGGCCAGAACGCCCACGGTCAGCGTCTTGTAAACAGGGACTTCAGCGTATCCCTGCCCGGCCAGCACACCCAGATGGGCGGGGGAGAGTACCGTACCGGCTTCGGCGATGACAGCACCGGCGGCGATGTCCCCGCCCCGGAATACCACGTTCTGCTGGGGCTTCATGGCGGCATAGAGCTGTACCGTCTCCTCGCCGCTGTCGGTCAGCTCCTGCATCAGCACACAGTCTGCGCCCTCGGGCAGGGGTGCGCCGGTCATGATGCGGGCCGCACAGCCAGCAGGCAGAGGCGAAGCGGGGGCATCTCCGGCGTAGAGCTTCATGGTCACGGGCAGGGTGACGGGTGTTTCGCGGCTGGCACCGGCGGTGTCGGCACTGTGCAGGGCGTAGCCGTCGAAGGGGCTGCGGTCAAAGGGCGGCTGGTCCATCCGGGCCGAAAGCGTCCGGGCAGCAATGCGGCCGCCCGCTTCGTCCAGCGGGACGGTCTCCGTCTCCGGCCTCGGCAGAGCCGCAGCGGCATCCAGCACGCGGCGCAGCGCCTCAGAGGGCGCGCAGAAAGGCTGTTTCATAAAAAATCCTCCAAATGCCCGGCCACACCCGGCCTGCTATGGCTCAGGCGGGGCGCAGCGGGGATCCATAGAAAAAGGCAGGTGAAAAAAGAAGCGGAGACGTCTTGATGGAAAATCAAAACGCCTCCGCAGAATATCCGCACATTTCGGCAAAGGGCAGCTTGCAGGCTGCCCTGCCGATGGCTGCTCTCCGCTCCCTGCCGCCCTTGCAGTGGCGGCAGAGCATGGAAAGCCCCTGTGTGGATGGGAGGAGTTCTTTTTTTCAAATTGCAGCGTTTCTTCTGCGGGAAGGCGGCGGGGTTTCCCCCTCCACCCTTGAATGCCGGCTGATATAGCCCTTAGCATTGCGGCGCGATGTCATGCCCGACGGTTTAGACACCTTTGCTCAAAGAAGCTCGTATACCCTATTTGATCGTGTGGGATGCTTTAGTCGGTCCACTCGTCCACATCGCTGATGGCTTTTGCGTAGCGGCGGGTGAGGTGCTGGGTGGAGAAGAGGAACCGCTCGTTCTGGTTGTTGGTCAGCTCCTCGATGTCGGCGTACTCCGGCTTGCCCTGCATGGACTGCCACGTCTGCTCGATGGCTTCCTGTGTCAGATTGTAGGGCGAGCGGCGGAAGTACCGCAGCGGGGTGGCGCTGGGGTAGACGCGGGCGTTGAACCGCACCATCTCGGCCACCATGGCGCAGAGGTCCTTGTCCTCGATGAGCTGCGCGATCATGGCGTAGTTGTCGCTCATGTTGGCGCTGGAGTAGTAATAGGTATCCTTTGCGCCGGCGCGGGACACGATGTCTGCACACTGGGGGTCTTCCGGCATTTGGGCCAGAAGCTCATCGGCGTTTTCCACCTCACTCACCAGCAGGGCGTGGGATGTGACCAGCGCCGCCGCCGAGCGGGAGCGGATGTAACCCGCCAGCTCCTGTGCCGGGGTCAGCTTGGGCAGCTCCGGCGCGGTGACGGTGGGCTGGTCGGCGTAGGGGTCGCCCTCTGCCTCCGGTGCAGCGGCCAGAAAATCCAGCAGCTGGGGCTTTTCGGCGGCGTCCGGTGCAGCCGTCTCTTCGGGAGCGGGCTGTGCCTCGGCCTGCTTTGCGGCCAGAGCATCCGTCTCCTTCTGCACGGCGGCAATGACGTCCTCGCCGAGCTTTGCGGCGCTGCCGTCGAACATACTGCCCGTTTCCTTCAGGCGGCGGGCCGTCTCGCTGGCCGCGTCGATGTCAAAGACCTCGGCCTTCGGCTTCTTTTTCGCGGCCATCTCTGCTTTCTGCAGGTCGAGGATGACCTGCTCGGGGTCGGAGGCGGCGTCCACCGTGGTGGTATAACCGGGTTTGCGTCTGCCAAACAGCATGATAGTTCCTCTCGTTTTTAGAATAGATCACTGGGCGGCGGCTTCGGTCTGGGCGTAGATGCCGCGTGCTTCCAGATCGTCGGCCATATCGCCGAGGTCGAACTTCTCCAGCGTCTCGCGGGTAGGCACACCGGTGGTCTTGTCCCAGCCGAAGATGTCATAGAAGAGGTCTTTTGCCTTCTCCATGTCGGCGCGGTCCAGCTTGGTGGTGCCTTCCTCGAATGCCTTGAAGTCGGGTTCCTTGTCGAAGACCCAGTCGCAGATGGCGTCGTGCTCCTGACGGAGGTTTGCGCTGCCGCAGTTCTTCTGGAAGCTGATGGCGGTCATGGCGCGCAGCATCTGGGTGATGCGCTCGCCTGCCTCCTGCAGACCGGCCTGGGTGTAGGTCTCGCCGGTGACGGCGGTCATGAAATCTGCCTGCAGGTCCAGATCGCCGTGGTAGGCCCGCTCCTTGGAGGGAGACTGGGTCATGGGCCACATCCAGTTGCAGAGGGTGGCAGAGTCGTGGAAGTTCTTGTCGTTGACGCAGTAGGCAGCCAGCTTTGCCTTGTTCTCGTTGATGGGCGTGTAGGCCTTGGCCTTGTCGTAGCAGCCCTCGCCGAAGAAGTCCTCCATGACCTTCTTGGTCACCTCGTAGGGTGCGCCGGAGCCGGTCTCGCAGACGATCTCGTGGATCATGCAGTCTCTATTATACACCAGATTGTACAGCATGCCAACCTGCCATGCCTCTGCGGGGCCGTGGTGGTTGGGGAAGCCGTTGTACATCAGGTTGGAGTTGGTGGCACCGTCGGTGCGGTCCAGCCAGCTCTTGGGCAGGCCGAACTTTTCCATCATGGCCAGCGTACCCTTTGCGATGACGGACAGGTCGCCCTCGCCGTAAGCCATGCGGCGGATGAGCTCCACCTCCCAGCGGGGGTCACCGGCCTTTTCCCATGCCCAGGGCAGGGAGTCGTACTCTTCCTCGCTGATGTACTTGGTGGCCTCCTCACGGGGCATCCGCAGGATCCACAGCAGGTCACGGTTCAGGTTGCCGTAGTTGTCCCACAGGCCCATGTCATCGACGGCGTGAGACCATGCCAGGTTGATGACCATGGTGCCGTCGCCCTCGTACTTGAAGTCGTGGACGCCGTCCGGGTAGACGCGGGTGCCGTACAGCACGGGCATACAGGTGTTGGAGTTGTGGGTGGGCAGGTCGTAATCGGCCAGCGGGTCCACATCATACTCGGTGTAGCAGCGGATGGGGCAGGAGGAGCAGCCGCCGTTCTTCACGGTGTACTCCGCAGCCGGTGCGCCGAAGTCGAAGTAGCCCTTGAAGCAGCGCAGCGCGATCTTGTTGATGTCGTTGTAGGGCTGCTCGCCGGTATCCACGGGGCCGCCGGGAGCCTTTTTCCACATACGGCCCGGTGCGCCGGACCAGCGGTTCTTGCCGGAGGTGGCGCTGTACTCGGCCCAGCTCTGGGGCTGTGCGGGGACGTTGTGGTTGTTGTTGCCGCCGATGAGGTTGCCCATCATGTAGTTGGACAGCTCCAGCACCTTTTTGGGGTCGGCCACCTTGACGCTGCCGGTGCCGCGGATGGCCAGGCCCTTCAGCTTCTTGTTGCCCATGGCAGCGCCCAGACCGGCGCCGCCGGAGTTGCCAAAGCTGGTGTTCAGGGTGGAGTAGTCCACCAGATTCTCACCGGCAGGGCCGATGGAAGCGGTCTCGAACTCACGGCCGTTCTGCTCCACCATCCACTTGTTGGACGCGAACGTACCCTTGCCCCAGATCTCAGAAGCATCCTCGAGGGAGACCTCGTCGTCCTCGATGCGCAGGTAGACGGGCTTTGCGGAGATGCCGGTGATGACGATGCCGTCCCAGCCCGCATACTTCAGCATGGGGCCGATGTGGCCGCCCATGTGGGCGTCGATGATGGAGCTGCCCTTGGACCAGGTGGAGCGGAAGGTGACGTTCATGCGGCCGGAGCAGGGCACGCCGGCACCGGTCAGGGGGCCGACGCCGAAGATGACCTGTGCCTTCTCGTCGTAGGGGTCGAGGTCCATGGGAGCTTCCTCATACATGATGCGGTAGGCCATGCCCATACCGCCGATATACTTATGGTACTTTGCGTCATCCTGCGTGGTGATCTCGCCAGTGGTCAGGTCAACGCGCAGGATCTTGCCTGCCCAGCCATAACTTTCAGCCATTGTTGTTCCTCCTCCTTACAGGTCCATGTAGGCAGCCTGTGCTGCGCTGGTGACGGCGTCCCAGTCCACGATGGACAGAGCGCCGGACGGGCAGCCTGCCACGCAGGCACCGCAGGCGATGCACTTGGACGACTTGCCGGTCTCGGGGTTGACGGTGGGCATATGCCAGGGGCAGGCCTCGTGGCAGGCGCCCCCCAGCCGATGCACTTGTCGGTGTCCACCACACGGATGCCCTGGTCATTGGTGGTGATGGCCTTCTGGGGGCAGGCGTTGCCGCAGGCGGGGTCCTCGCACTGGCGGCAGGTATCCGGGAAGTAGACAAAGCAGTTGTCGTTGCCGGACAGCAGGCCGTTGCCGGCACCGTCCAGATTCAGACGGCGCTGGATCTTTACGCGGCTGATGTAAGAGGAGCACACGCCGTCGTTGGTCAGCGTGCAGTTGATCTCGCAGCGCTGGCAGCCGGTACACAGGTCGGCGTTGACCACCAGCAGGCCCTGGGGCAGCGCCCAGGTAGCCACTGCGCCGCTGTCCACCTGCTTCTGCGAGCAGCCGAAGAGGGACAGCATGGATGCGGAGAGGGTGAGCCCTGCAAGGCTCTTGCCCGAGATCTTCATAAATTGACGGCGGGTCATGTCAGCCGTCAGAAAATCAGTTTTTGCCATAGGTTCCATTCCTCCGTTGAGGTCACTCTGCGCGGAGCACCTCAGTTACATAGAAATACGAGTTGTTGACGATGTTGGTGACGGCGGTCGAGGTGATGGTCGCGCCGGAAAGGGCGTCCACCTCGGTCAGGTCTGCGCTGACAGCGCCGGCACTGGTCTGCCCGGTGGTCAGTTCGGCCTGTGCCAGCTGATAAGCGGCCTGCTTTTCTGCGGACCAGTCCGCATAGGGCAGAGCCTGCTCCTCACCGTCCTGCGCACTCTTGCTCAGACCGGCAGCGTACAGCTTGCGGCGTGCCACAGCCTCGGCGCTGGTATCCATCGGAGGGATCAGCTCGTCAGCCAGCGGCTCGCCATTCAGTGCCGAGAGGGTCAGACCTGCTGCGTACATCCTGCGGGTGGCCTCGGCCTCGGGAGAGGTGTCGGACACGTTCCACTGCGCGGGGTCAAAATCCTCCGCAGCAGCGGGCTGCTCCTCCGCCGCACCGGCAGCGGCATAGGCGGCACCGGTAAGGGGGTCGGTCACAGTATAGCTTTTGCCTGCCAGCGTAAAGGGAGCTGCGCCCTGATACTGGGACGTGAACTCCGGGTTGACACACTGGCCGCCGAGGCTGTCCGTCTCTGCCTGTGAGAGGATCTCGACAGCGGAAACATTGCCCTCGGCGTCAAGGGTCACGGCAGCCTGCACATCGCTCTGGAAGCCCTTCTGAGAGCCCTCCACACGATAGCTGCCGTTGTCGAGCTGGTACACTGCGCTGATGCCGTAGGCGGCTGCATCCGCTTCCGACACCGGCAGCAGGGTACCCGCAACCGTGGTGCGCGCGTTTTGCATGGCGACCAGGCCGATCGCCATAGCAACAGTGGCGGCACCCATGGCTGCGTAGCCCGGAAGCCGCTTGCGCCACAGCGGAACGGGTGCAAACGGGTTGGTTGCCTGCTTCATGTTATCACCTGCCTGTTTTTTTCTGCCCGGGTTTCCCCGGACAACAGTTAAGGCCGCCCCAGCTGCTGCAACAGCGGAGCGGTCTTTTCGTTAATATATTATCACTCGGGCCGGAAGTAAGTCAACGCGAACCGATGTCACCCCGCACTTTTTGACGATGTCAGCGGATGTTTCCGACCGCAGAGCAGCTGTAAGCCGTATTCTGCGGCCAGCTCCAGCGACTGGACGGTGGGCATGGTCTTGCTCACCAGTGCCGGAACGCCGGCCCGGATGGCTTTGCGCACCATATCCATCGGTACGCGGCCGCTGGTGTAGAGCACGCATTCGCTGAGGGGGACACCGGCCAGAAGCACGCTGCCCACGGCTTTGTCCAGCGCATTGTGGCGTCCGATGTCCTCGCAGGCGCAGAGGATGCGGCCCTCGTGCAGCACAAAGCAGCTGTGGACCGCATGGGTGGCCTGATAGAGCGGCAGGCCCGCGCTCATGGCGGCGGCGAGGGCGTCCACCCACTCCGGCTGCACGTCCAGATGCGGCACCGTGCGCAGCGGCTGCACTTCCACCGGACTGCCCAGCGCGACATTGTCGGTGCAGCAGCTGGAAACTTCCTGTGCCGCTGCGCGGCGGGCCGTCAGCGGGTGGTTCAGGTAGATATTGACTTTCAAGCCTTCTGCGCAGACGGCAATTTGTTCCACTTCCTCTGCGGCGGCGATCCATCCTTCGGTCAGCAGCCGCCCCAGCGCCAGCTGCGGCAGAAGCTGGGGTGTGCATACCACCCGGAAAGCCGGCTGTTCATTTACATAGATAACTGCGGCGTGTTCTGCTGGAATGGCCGCTTCCGTGCCGTCCGGCATCCGTACGGTTTCAAAGGCGGCTGCTGCGCCGAAGAGGTCGTTTCTCTGCATGGGGGTCCTTTCTCTGTAAAAGCTGCTGTTCAAGTCCTCTTATCCGCTGATAGAAAGTTTCCAAAAGGACTACAGGTAAAAGAAAAACGACAGCCTTTTTGAAAGCTGTCGTTCAAGAGTGCGGATAAGAGGACTTGAACCTCCACCGAGTTGCCCCGATTAGAACCTGAATCTAACGCGTCTGCCAATTCCGCCATATCCGCATATTCTGTTTTGTTCGCTGCCGTTCGGCTCGGAACGATGTTTATTATACCACAGGTGCAAAGAAAGTCAAGCGTTTTCTGCAAAAATAGTATGACAAATTTTTTTGCGAAAATTGTTGCATTCCGTATAGGCCGAATGGGGCGAAAAATCCGGCGGAGTATGATACAATAAATATTACCCCTGCGGGGCAGCGGCCCGGCGGGACTATTTACGGAAGAGGGAAACTGCGAATGTTCAACATCATTATCTTTCTCATCGGTGCAGGCATCATGTTCTACATGGCATGGCGGAGCTGGTCGAGACGCCGCAAGCTCATGACCAGGGGCGAAAAGGTCGAGGCCGCTGTGGCAGGCACCGTCCGGAGCCGGGACGGCGAAGCCTACCTGCTGGAATTCTCCACTGCTGGCGGCACCCACCGTCTCCATTACCCCAAGTCTGCCAAGGGCAGAGAGCTTGCACAGGGAGCTGTCGTCACCCTTTATTATAACCCCGACGACCCCGCCGAGATGTACGTCGAGGGGGACAAGTCCGTCCTGGGTGCCGAGGTGCTGTATGTCGTGCTGGGCATCGTGCTGCTGGTGCTGATGGCCGGCATCGTCCGCTGAGAGGGGGAGAAGAAAATGAAACTCGAACATTTTGGCATGGCGGAACCCGGTGACTGCCGGGTGGTCTTTTCCGCCGCAGCAGAAGAGCTGGAAGCGGCGGTGCAGGCCGAAAAGGCGGCCCCGGACGCTCCGCAGGACGAGGATGACCTGCTGACGGCGGCGGTCAATTGGGCGATCCTGGAGGGCTTCTCGCCCCTGTTCGCCCAGCTGATGCAAGAAAACGATCTGCAGCCCGTCACCGACCCGGATTTTGAGCTTCTGGCCGTGAATCGGGCCGAGGGCTTCCGGGCGGGGGTGCAGTTCTTCTGCCTGCCGCCGCTGGAACTGGGAGAGTACACCGGCTTTACCCAGCCCATCCAGCCCCGGCCTATCCGGGAGCTGACCATCGAGCTTGAAATAAATCGCCGCCACGGTGACGAAGACCGCGCCGCCGACGCCGAGGGCAAGCGCGCCCTCCGTGCCAAGGTGACGCAGGACATCTATGCCCAGCGCTGCCAGCAGGCCCGCGCCGTGGCCGAACAGGCCCTCATCGCCCAGCTGGGTACACACGTCACCGGCCCGCTGCCCAAGCAGCTGGTGGCCGGCAACTACTTTGCCGAGCAGCGCCAGTTCAACCTGCGGATGCAGGCCAATGGCGTCAACTTCGACCAGTACTTAAAGGTGCAGGGCCAGACCGTGGAAGAATTCCGTGCCTGGCTCCACGCCGAGGCCGAGCGCAAACTGCGCAGCCGGATGGGTCTGCTGCTGGTGGCGCAGAAAGAAGGGCTTTGGCCGACGGAAGCCGAGGTGGATGACGAGCTCGCCCACTGGGACGCAAAGCGGGACGGGGAGCACACCTTCGCTTCCAACGACCGCCGCCGCGCCGCCCAGCGCATCGCATCCAGCCGCGCCGCTGCTTTTATTCTGGCCCACTCCACCCTCACACCGCCGCCTGCTGAGGCAACGGTGCTGAAAGCCGAAAACAGGTAAAAAAGAAACTATTGCCGACCCGCAAAAAATAAAACAGAGCAAACAAAAATGGGGCTGTTGCAAATAGCCCCAACGAAAAAAATGAGATAGACTTCCCCGAAAGGGGTGGCCTATCTCATTTTTTGTTGTAAGCTGAAACTGCAATGAACCAACTACAACAGAAACGGTGATCTTCTGAGCGCCGCATAGGAAATAAGGAAGTTTGCAAGCCAACCTGCCGGGACTGCAAGCCAAACAAAAGCAATGCCAAAACGCGGTGCACAAATCAAAGCAACAGACAAGCGGATCGCAAGGTTTACCATATTTGCAATAAGAAACGGCCGCATGATTCCAAGTCCGCGAAGAACGCCATCCGTTGCCATCTTGATGCCCATGAAGATGAAAAAGTAACCAAGCCATCTCATATAATCACCGGACACCTGATAGGCCAACGCGGTTCCGTCTTTTCCCAGGAACAACGAGGAGATCTGTGTGTGCAGTGTTTCAATGACCACAAAAGCAAGAACTGCAAAGCATAGATCCAACACCAGTGCAGCATGATAACCTTTTTTGATGCGCTCAATTTTCTTTGCGCCAAGATTCTGGGATACAAACGGCGAAACTGCATTGCCGATGGATACGAAGATCAGCGAAAAAACATTTTCTACCCGCATCGTTGCCGCATACCCGGCAAGTGCCTGTGTGCCGAAGGGATTTACCACTGCCTGCACGATCATCATACCGATAGACACTGTGGACTGCTGCAAAACCGATGGTACCGCAATGCGAAGCATGGAATACAGCTCCTGCCGGTCGAACCTGCTAAAGGAGCTCTTGTATTGCCGCGTCCGAGACAGAAAGATCAAAAACGAAAACACGGCAGAAATTCCTTGTGCGATCAAGGTCGCAAGGGCTGCGCCAAACACCCCCAGACCAAGACCGGCCACCATCCAGAGATCCATAAAAATATTCAGGATAGATGAGAATATCAGCAGTCCCAACGGAATTTTGGATTCACCGATGGAAGTGAACATGGTGGAAAGAATGTTGTACATGAATAGAAACGGGAAACCCACAAAGTAGACACGCAGATACAATACTGCTTCTTCCAATATATCGGCAGGGGTCTGTAATCCGCTCATCATGAAATGGGAAAAGCAAAAGCCAAAGACACCAAGGACAACGCTTAAGATCAAAAAGCTGATCAGGGACGTTGACACAATGGTTTTCATTCTGCCATAATTTTTTGCACCAAAACAGCGGCTTACAAGCACACCTGCGCCCACACCGGCACCAAGCGCCACACAAATAAAAACATTGGTCAGTGCAGCACAAGCACCAACAGCCGCAAGTGCCGAGGAGCCAACAAATTGACCAACGATTATGGAATCGGCCATATTGTATACTTGTTGAAAAAAGCTGCCAAGGATCATCGGCATCGCAAAAACAGTCAGCGCTTTAAGGGGTGGATCTGTAATCAAATATTCATCTTTCGACATGATTATATTCCTTCCCAAAATCGTTTATCGCAAATTTTATCGTAAGTCAAGAAATTCGTGCAGCATTCAAACGGCATCTTTGCGATATGCAATCCACCGCTGGTGCATTGAAAAGTCGAATTGCTATCAGTTGAAGCGTTAAGTCTCCACGCCCTCGAACTGGCTGTTGTAGAGCTTGGCATAGAAGCCGCCCTGCGCCAGCAGGGTATCGTGGTCGCCCTGCTCCACGATGTGGCCGTCCTTCATCACGAGGATGACGTCGGCCTCCCGGATGGTGGAAAGGCGGTGTGCCACGATGAAGCTGGTGCGGCCCTGCATCATCCGGGCAAAGGCTGCCTGGATACGCACCTCGGTGCGGGTGTCGATGGAGGAGGTGGCCTCGTCCAGGATCAGCATCGGGGGCAGACAGAGCATCACGCGGGCGATGCAGAGCAGCTGCTTCTGGCCCTGGCTGATGTTGCCGCCGTCCTCGGCGATGACGGTGTCGTAGCCCTCGGGCAGGCGGCGGATGAAGCTGTCGGCATGGGCAGCCTTGGCCGCAGCCACCACCTCGTCGAGGGAGGCGTCCGGCTTGCCGTAGGCGATGTTCTCCCGCACGGTGCCAGCCCGGAGCCAGGTGTCCTGCAGCACCATGCCGTAGCTGCCGCGCAGGGAGGCGCGGGTCACGTCCCGGATGTCGGTGCCGGAGACTTTGATGGAGCCGCCGTTGACATCATAGAACCGCATGAGCAGGTTGATGAGGGTGGTCTTGCCGCAGCCGGTGGGGCCGACGATGGCGATGCGCTGGCCGGGCTTGACGTCCAGAGACAGGCCCTCGATGAGCGGGCGGTCGGGCAGATAGCGGAAAGAGACGTCCTCGATCTGGACGTGGCCGTCCGGCACGAGCTTTGCGGCGTTCTCCGTCTCGGGGGTCTGGTCTTCGGCGTCCAGCAGCTCGAACACACGGGCTGCGCAGGCCAGAGCGTTCTGCAGCTCGGTCACGACGCCGGAAATTTCGTTGAAGGGCTTGGTGTACTGGTTGGCGTAGTTCAGGAAGATGCTCAGCTGGCCGATGGTGATGCCTCCGGCTACGGCATAGATCGCGCCAACGAGGCCGACGCCTGCATAGACGATGTTGTTGACGAAGCGGGTGGCGGGGTTGGTCATGCTGGAGAAGAAGATGGCCTTCAGGCTCACGTTCTGCAGGCGGCCATTCACCTCGTCAAAAGCCTCGAGGCTCTGGGCCTCGTGGCCGAAGGCCTGCACGACCTTCTGCCCCTCTATCATCTCGTTGACAAGGGCAGTCTGCTCGCCGCGCACGGTGCTCTGGCTCTGGAAATACTTGTAGCTGCGCTTTGCGAGAAAGCTGGCGACAACAAGGCTCAGCGGGGTGATGCAGACCACCACCAGCGTGATGGGGATGTTCTGCTGCAGCATGAAGAGCAGGGTGCCGAGGATGGTCAGCACACCCGAGAACAGCTGGGTGAAGCCCATCAGCAGGCCGTCCGCGAAGGTATCCACATCGGCCACCATCCGGCTCACGATGTCGCCGGAAGGATGGCTGTCGAGGTAAGAGAGGGGAAGGGTCTGGATCTTCCGCATGGCGGCGTTGCGCAGGTCACGGCTGACTGCGAAGGTGATGCGGTTGTTGCAGACGCTCAGCAGCCACTGCGCAAAGGCGGCGACAACCGCCACCACGATGATCTCGTAAATGATGCGCAGCACGCCCGCGAAGTCCACGGCACCTTTGCCCAGCATCATGTCGATGGCACTGCCGCAGAGGATGGGGATATACAGCTGGGCCGCCACGCTCACAGCGGCCACGATGAGGCTGCACACCACGAAGAAGCCATAGGGCTTGATCTTCTGCAGCACCCGGGTCATGGTGGCCTTCTGCTGTTCAGGGGTCAGCTTGCTTTTTGCTTTTGCACTCATTTCTGCGCATCCCCTTTCTTGAACTGGCTCTCGTAAATTTCCTTGTAGACCGGGCAGCTTTCCAGCAGCTCGGCGTGACGGCCAAGGCCCACCATGCGGCCATCGTCCAGCACGATGATCTGGTCGGCGTGCTGCAGGCTGGCGGCGCGCTGGCTGACGATGAAGACGGTCAGATCGCCCGGAAGAGCAGCCAGAGCCTTGCGCAGGGCCGCGTCGGTGGCGTAGTCCAGTGCGCTGGCGCTGTCGTCGAGGATGAGGATGTCCGGCTTGCCCACGAGGGCGCGGGCGATGGTCAGACGCTGTTTCTGACCGCCGGAGAGGTTGCGTCCGCCCTGCTCCACCGGCTCGTCGAGGCCGAGGGGCTTGGCTTTCACGAACTCCGCGGCCTGTGCCGTTTCCAGCGCAGCCCAGAGGTCGGCGTCAGAGGCATTCTGGCTGCCCCAGAGCAGGTTGGAGCGGATGGTGCCGCCGAAGAGCTGGGCCTTCTGCATGACCACGGCCACCTTGCCGCGCAGGTCGGCGCGGGGGTACTGCCGGACCGGTCGGCCCATGATCTCCACACTGCCCTCGGTGGCGTCGTAGAAGCGGGGGATGAGGCTGATAAGGCTGGATTTGCCGCTGCCGGTGCCGCCGATGACGCCGATGGTCTGGCCGCGCTTGGCAGTGAAGCTGATGTCGGAGAGGCTGGGTGCGCCTGCGCCCTTGTAGGTCAGGCTCACATGGTCGAAACGGACGGCGTCGCCGGCCTTTTCCGCCGGAACATTGCCGGTGAGCTGGGCCGGGAACTCCATGCCGGGCTTTGTGTCCAGAACCGCCTGCACACGGCCTGCACAGGCCAGAGCCTTGCTCACCTGAACGATGAGGTTGGCCAGCTTGACCAGCTCGACCAGGATCTGGTTCATATAGTTGACCAGCGCGATGACGTCGCCGGAGGCCATGCCGCCGATGTTTATCTCGATGCTGCCTACATACAGCAGCGCCACGATGGCGAGGTTGATGATAACGTAGGTCAGCGGGTTCATCAGGGCGGAGATGTGGCCCACGTGGAGCTGCATTTTGGTCAGCAGCTCATTGGCGTCCTCGAAGCGGTCCACCTCGCTCTTTTCCTTGTCGAAGGCGCGGACGACGCGCACGCCGGTCAGGTTCTCGCGGGTGAGGCCAAGGACCCGGTCGAGGCGGGTCTGCACCGACTTATAAAGCGGACGGGTGATGACCATGACGCCGAAGACCACGACCCTCAGCAGCGGAATCGCCACCACGAAGATGAGGGCGGCACGGAAGTTGACCGTAAAGGCCATGATCATGGCGCCAATCACCACGAAGGGGCTGCGCAGGAACAGACGGAGGAAGAGGTTCAATCCGCTCTGTACCTGATTGACGTCGCTGGTCATCCGGGTGATGAGGGTGCTGGTGCCCATGGTGTCCATCTCGGAAAAGCTCAGCGTCTGGATGTGCTCAAACAGCGCATGACGCAGGCCGGTGGAATAACCCACGGCGGCTTTGGCCGAGAAGTATTGGGCGGTCAGGCTGCACGCGAGGCCGACGATGGCCAGAAGCAGCAGGATGCCGCACCGCACAAGGATGTAGTGGAAATCGTGGGCCGCGATACCCACGTTGACGATGTCGGCCATCACAAGCGGCACGAACAGGTCAAACGTAGCTTCCAGCATCTTGAAAAGCGGTGCAAGCACGCTCTCGCGCTTGTAGTCGCTGAGATAGCGAAGCATTTTGTTCAAGACTCGATACTCCCTTTCTTTGATCCATTTAGTTGAGACGCTCCTTATTATAGCGCACTCCCAACAGGAATGCTATGTTTTTGCCAGAGAAAAATCGGCTCTGGATGCAGATTTCAGCTCCGGAGATTGAGAAAACCGAAAAATCCTGCTATACTGGAAGGGAATCTCAACGGAAAGAATGGTGGATGCAATGGCAAAAGATGGTGCGGCACGGCTGCGGCTGCGCCCGGTGGGCGCGGCAGACCGCAAAAAGCTGCCGGAATACGGGCCGCTGGGTACGGGCTGTCCGGCGATAGAGCGGGCTGTGGCAGCGCTTTATAAGGGCCAGAACGAGGAGAGCTTCTGGGCGCTGATGAACGCCATCAACTATGCCCTCGAGCTGGACACCAGGGTCCTGGTGCCGCTGGAAGCTGCGTCCGACCAGCCGGACGGGGCCGCCCCGTGGGCGGAGCATCCTGTCCCGGCGGAGAAAGCAAAGGACCTGCAGCCCTGGACCCTGCGCACCCAGAAGGGCCGGTGCTACCTGCCGGTGTTCACCTCCGTGAAGATGGCGGAGGCCGATAAAGGCACGGCCAGCCGCCCCATGGCGGAACGGCTTCTGGCTTCTGCCATGCAGATGGCGCTGGACTCCGACAACATCGACGGCGTGGTCATCGACCCGTGGACCAGCTCTGCCACGCTGGACTGCTCGCTTTTGAACGGTCTGCTCCACGCCAGCCACGACACCGATGAGCCGGGCGAAGCGGAGCTGCGGGCCGGCAACCATGCCATGGCCGAGGAACGCTGGGACGATGCGATGCACTATTATCAGCTCTCTGCCGAAGAGGGCTGCGCCGAGGGCCTTGCCATGATGGGCGAGATGCTCTACGAGGGCCGGGGCTGCCGCAAGAGCCCTGCACAGGCCCGCAAGTTCTGGAAAAAAGCCGCCGACGCCGGCGATGTGGCCGCATGGGTGGCGCTGGGCGACGATGCCATGGTGCAGGGAAAAGGGGCCGGTGCGGCCCTGCGGGCCTACCGCAAGGCCCAGAAGCTCTGCGCCTCCACCCCAGACATCGCCTATATGCCGCAGGTCTGCCTGCGGGTGGCCCAGTATGAGACCCAGTACATCTCCCGCAAAAAGGCGCTGGCTCAGCTGGCTGAGGCGAAGCAGGGCTTCCTCGTCCGCAAAAAAGAGGGGGACGAGACGGCCCAGAGCTGGCTGGACGAGACGGAGGCCGTCATCCGCCAGCTGCTCGAGAGAGAATGAGCGGAAACACAAAATCTTTACAAATGCTCTAAGAAATCGTCATACGGAACCGATATGATATTGAAGGAAAAATATGCGCGTCGCAAAAACAGAGAGGACGACCAGAATGAGCAAAGTGATCGGTATTGACCTTGGCACCACGAACAGTTGCGTGGCAGTGGTGGAGGGCGGCAAGCCCGTCGTCATCACCAACGCAGAGGGAGAGCGCACCACCCCCAGCGTGGTGGCGTTCACCAAAGACGGCGAGCGTCTGGTGGGCGGCGCGGCAAAGCGCCAGCTTGCCACCAACTCCGGCCGGACGGTGTCCAGCATCAAGCGGCATATGGGCAGCGACTACCGCGTCCACATCGACGGCAAAGACCTGACTCCGCAGGAGATCAGCGCCATGATCCTGACCAAGATACGCCGCGACGCCGAGAGCTATCTGGGCGAGCCGGTGACAGAGGCTGTCATCACCGTCCCCGCTTACTTTGACGACAGCCAGCGCAAGGCCACCCAGGATGCGGGCCGCATCGCAGGCCTGAACGTCCTGCGCATCATCAATGAGCCTACCGCCGCCGCCGTGGCCTACGGCCTTGACAACGAAGCGCCCCAGAAGATCCTGGTCTACGATCTCGGCGGCGGCACCTTCGACGTCTCCATCATCGAGATCGAAGACGGCACCTTTACGGTGCTGGCCACCGGCGGCGATACCCGCCTCGGCGGCGACGACTTCGACCAGCGCATCGTGGAATACGCCGTGGCAGAGTTCAAGAAATCGGACCGCATCGACCTCTCCCGCGACCCCGCCGCCATGGGACGCCTGAAAGAAGAGGCCGAAAAGGCCAAGAAAGAGCTGTCCAGCGCCCTCTCGGCCCAGCTCAATCTGCCCTTCATCGCTGTGGGCAAGGACGGCCCCCACCACCTGGATCTGACCATCTCCCGCCCCCAGTTCGAGATGATGACCGGCGATCTGCTGGCACGGACGGTGGCCCCGGTGCAGAACGCACTGCGGGATGCCGGCATCTCGGCTTCGCAGCTGGGCAAAGTCCTTCTCGTGGGCGGCAGCACCCGGATGCCTGCCGTCGAGCGTCAGGTGAAGGAACTGCTGGGCTGTGAGCCCAGCCACAGCCTCAACCCCGACGAATGCGTGGCCATGGGTGCCGCTGTGCAGGGCGGTCTGTTACAGGGCGGCGGCAAGCTGGCTGGCGCTTCCGGTGCAGCGGCGCAGGGCCTTGTGCTGATGGACGTCACCCCGCTGACCCTCTCCATCGAGACACTGGGCGGCGTGGCGACCCCCCTCATCACCCGCAACAGCATGATCCCCACCCGCAAGAGCCAGATATTCACTACGGCCCGTCCCATGCAGACCAGCGTGGAGATCAACGTCCTGCAGGGCGAGCGGCATTTCGCCCGCGACAATAAGAGCCTCGGCAAGTTCAAGCTGAACGGCATCCGGGCCAGCTTCTCGTCCAAGCCCCAGATCGAAGTCACCTTTGACATCGACGTCAACGGCGTCGTGAAAGTCTCGGCCAAAGACCTCGGCACCGGCCGGGAGCAGAACATCACCATCACCGGCAGCACGAACCTCTCGGAGAATGAGATCCAGCGCGCCATGGCCGACGCGGCCGCCTACGAGGCCGAGGACAGCCGCCGCAAAGAGCGGCTTGACCTCCACAATCAGGCCGAGGTGCTGGCCTACAAGGTGGACGAGGCCCTCTCCAAGTGCAAGAAGGAACTGGATAAAGAGGAGAAGAACCGCATCAAGGCCGATGTGGCCAACCTCCGCCGCTGCCTGCGGAAGGATAAGCCTGAGAAGATGAACGAGACAGAAGAAGCGAACCTCCGTCAGGCCAAGAGCCAGCTCGAAGCATCCGCAAACCACCTGATGGTGCTCTATGCATCGGAGCAGAGCGAGAATGGCTCGGACGGAACCATTTGATAAACAGGAAGACCCCCGCTGCGTTTGCAGCGGGGGTCTTTTGCGTCTGAGGGAAAAGTATCTATGGAAAACAAAGAGGAGAGGGGAAAAAGCTTATCGGCCAACGATGAGGTCGCGGCGGCCGCGGAAGCCCACGGTGAGGTGAGCGCTGCTGCCGAGGTGGCGCAGAGTGACCCGGGTGCCGGGCTTCTGGCCCTGGCACAGCAGAGTCAGGTTCAGGGTGGTGGAAGTCTTGTCGGTCTTGAGCACCAGCGTGCTTACGCCCTGATTCATCAGGGTCTGCATGTCGAGGATGGTGGTGCGGAAGGTGGCGTTGTCATCGGGGACGTCCAGCGTCAGCACGCGGCCTTCCTGACGGGCGGTGTAGAGCACCTGCTTGCCCAGCAGGCCCTTGACGGTGTAGCGGGCTTCACTCTTCTCCACCGGCGTGTCAGAGGGCAGGGGGGTCTCGTCGGAGATCATCATCACGTTGCCCTGAATGGGGTTCTCCACCGGGGAAGCGTAGCCGCCGTAGTTGGGGTCTACCTCCCCCACCGGAACGTCAGAGTGGAGGGCGATGTCGCCCTGAACCATGACCTCGGACGACTGAGGGGGCAGATAACCGGCAACGGTCGTGTCCTCGGCGTCGGCGGCAAAGGCACCCACGCTCATGGCGGCGGTCATGGTCAGCAGAGCGGCAGCAGCGGCAGCGCGGCGGGCAGTGTTCTTGTTCAGCAGTCTCATAGTAGTATCCTCCTGTAGTTGTAGGGAGTCAACCTCTCCGTCAGCGCTGATGCGCTGCCACCTCCCCTCGATAGGGGAGGCTTTGGCATATCGTAAAGCCTTGCCTCTTCGCCAGAGGCTCCCCTACTAGGGGGGCTGTCTGCGAAGCAGACTGAGAGGTTGTACGAAGACGGGGCGGCCCGTGAGCCGCTAGGTGTGATACCCAATTTTACTTATTTTATCAGCGGTACGGCGTATCAGAAAACCGCCGTATCTGTAATGAATACGGATACGGCGGCTGGATTATTGCAGAGATCCTATTTTAATTTTCGCTGGAATCTTTTTCCTCAAGGATAGCCATGAACTCGTCGCCGGTGATGGTCTCCTTTTCATAAAGGTACTTCGCCAGCTCGTCGAGCTTTGCACGGTTGTCGGTGAGGATCTTGACGGCCTTTTCGTGCTGGGTCTTTACCAAGTCCACGACCCGCTGGTCGATCTCGCGCTGGGTCTGGGCAGAGCAGGCCAGCGAGGTGTCGCCGCCCAGATACTGGTTGTTCACCGTCTCCAGAGCCACCATGTCGAACTCTTTGCTCATGCCGTAACGGGTGAGCATGGCGCGGGCAAGCTTGGTGGCCTGCTCGATGTCGTTGGACGCGCCGGTGGTGATGGAGCCGAACACCACTTCCTCGGCAGCACGTCCGCCGGTGAGGGTGGCAATCTTATTTTCCAGCTCTTCCTTGCTCATCAGGTAGTGGTTGCCTTCTTCGACCTGCATGGTGTAGCCCAGTGCGCCCGAGGTGCGGGGGATGATGGTGATCTTCTGCACGGGTGCGGAGTGATTCTGAAGCGCCGCCACCAGTGCGTGGCCGATCTCATGGTAGGCTACGATGCACTTTTCCTTGTCGGTGAGGATGGAGTTCTTCTTCTGGTAGCCGGCAATGACAACCTCGATGCTCTCCTCGAGGTCGGCCTCGGTCACGCTCTTGCGGCCGGCGCGCACGGCCCGCAGGGCGGCTTCGTTGACGATGTTGGCCAGCTCTGCGCCGGAGGCACCGGAGGCCATCCGGGCCACGGTGTTGAAGTCGATGCCGGGGGCAAGAGCGACTTTTCTGGCGTGGACCTTCAGGATCTCTTCGCGGCCCTTGAGGTCGGGCAGCTCCACAGGAACACGGCGGTCAAAGCGGCCGGGCCGGGTCAGGGCCGGGTCAAGGGAATCCGGACGGTTGGTGGCCGCGAGGATGATGACGCCGCTGTTGCCCTCGAAGCCGTCCATCTCGGTGAGCAGCTGGTTCAGGGTCTGCTCACGCTCGTCGTTGCCGCCCAGCTGGCCGCTGTTCCGCTTCTGGCCGATGGCGTCGATCTCGTCGATGAAGACGATGCAGGGGGCTTTTTCCTTGGCCTGCTTGAAGAGGTCACGGACTTTGGAGGCGCCCATGCCCACGAACATCTCCACGAACTCCGAGCCGGAGATGGAGAAGAACGGCACGTTGGATTCGCCCGCCACGGCCTTTGCCAGCATGGTCTTGCCGGTACCCGGAGGGCCGACGAGCAGGATGCCCTTGGGCATCGAGGCACCGATCTCTTCGTATTTCTTGGGGTCGTGCAGATAATCGACGATCTCCTGTAAGTTCTCTTTGGCCTCATCCTCGCCGGCCACGTCCGCAAAGCGGATGCCGTGGGTGGACTGGACGTAGACCTTGGCGTTGGACTTGCCCACGCCGCCGAACATCATCGAGTTCGCGCCGCCGGCCTTTTCTATGAGCTTTTTGTTCATGAAATTGCCCAGCCAGACGAAGAGGACGATGGGCAGCACAAAGCTCAGCAGAAAGCTCATCAGCGGCGAAGCCTGCTCGACGATCTCGCTGGAAAACTCGGCCCCCGCGTCGTAGAGGCGCTGGGTCAGGTCGGGGTCGTTCATCAGGCCGGTCTTGTAAATTTGCTTTTCGTCTTTATCGGTAAAGATGATCTGGTTCGATTCCACATCCACCCGGCCGATGTCTTTGTCCTCGGTCATAGACATGAAGGTGCCGTAGTCCACTTCTTTTACCTGCCGTTCGCTCATCCACGGCACGAGCACGAAGTTGAGCAGCATCAGCACCAGTAATACAATGGCGTAGTAAATAGCCAATGGCTTTTTGGGGGTCTTGACTTCTTTCATGGGGGTCCCTCCTTACGTTGCAAACAGCATACCACGACGCTATTTCAGAAACCAGCGTTTCGAGGCGAACTTTGCAAAAACTTCGCAGATTCTTAACAAAACCGAGGAACAAGGAGGCTGTCCGCTTGACAAATCGAATCACTTTGACTATACTGAACATACAAGAAGGTGCTGTCCGCAATGGTCAGCTTCCCTCGGCTAAGTCAAACAATAAGAATGACCGCTTTGCTTGGTAGGCTGGGGCGGTCATTTCTTATTGTTATGTATCTCTTTGAAGATAGCCCATGAGATCTGAAAGGTAACAAAGACTGCTCCGCCCAGCAGGCCGAGCAATGCGATCGTTTCCGTCAGGGTCATAAGGCATCCCCCCTTTCGCGTTTGCGTCCGGGGGAAGCAACAATAAGGTTTCACACCCCCGGAAGCTTGCCGGGGAAGCTAGACCACCTTTTTATGCAGACAGCACCTGGATACCGCCGCTTCGGGCGGTATTTTTATTTTACCATAGTTGGTGATATAATACAACAAAAATAGGATCCACCCGCAAATTTTGAAAATTTATGCTGCCATTTATATGAAATCGTTTCATTTTCATTGTGAGCAAAACTGCTTGACAGGGGCGGCGGGTTTTGCTAAAATGAGACCACTTTGAACAAAGCGCAAATGCGTTGACGGGGAAAAAACGATTTTCTTCTGCGTACAGAGAGCCGCCGGATGGTGCAAGGCGGTGCAGAGGGTCTCGGTTACTGGCCCCTGAGCGGCAGGACTGAAGCAGACAGTAGGTCCTGACGGAAGCCCACCGTTATAAGGGCAGCGATTCGCCTCAAAAAGCCGATCGTGCAGAGCGGCTGTGCTTATGGCACAGCAAAGAGAGTGGTACCACGGGTGCCCTGTAACAGAAATTACAGGCTCTCGTCTCTCAGGGGATTTCGTCCCTTGAGAGACGGGAGCCTTTTCGTTTGTTAAATTGCTAAAAGGAGTCAACCTCTCCGTCACGCCTACGGCGTGCCACTGCCCGGGTTGCGGCACCCAGCATCCGCAGCGCTTTGCTTGCGTCTT
>ENA-ORRZ01000603-ORRZ01000603.1-human-gut-metagenome-genome-assembly--contig:-NODE-603-length-31686-cov-2.897284_pt1 | contig 31686 bp, 48 predicted proteins | sample MGYA00242185_ERZ509152 | MGnify/ENA primary metagenome ERZ509152 (study PRJEB26280, sample SAMEA2338668) | human gut metagenome | biome: human gut; feature: human-associated habitat; material: faeces... | reverse complement strand
CGGCAGCCGCAGCGATGAGGGTCGTGGTTTTCAGAAGCTTTCCGGAAGCCCGGGAGGTCCGCTCCACCTCCTCCGTGTGCTGCTTCTGTTTCCTGGCCGTCTGCTCCACCGTAGACGATGCGCCTCCCATCCGGTCTGTAAATTTCAGGATCTCTGTGTTCTGCCTTTCCATGGCCTCAGAGGTCTTTAAGGCTGCGTGGAGCATCCGCTGTTCCTGTATCTGGGCCCTGGCCAGAGCCTCTGCCGCCCTTGTGGTCGCTCCGGCTTCCGCCCCCTTTGATGCGGCCAGTTTTGTATGCCTGGCGGCCAGTTCTGCCACCTTCTGCCGCTGGGCATCCAGGCGCTGCCCCTGGGCCGCATAAAGGGACTCCTGTGAGGCCAGGACGCCCTTCAGGGCATCCAGCTGCTGAGACGCGTACTGGGATGTCCTGGCATACTGGTCCGTGGATTCCTGAAGGGCCTGCGCGGTGCTGGCAGAACGGGATCCCATCTGGATAAACGTCTGGAAGGCGGCAGAAAAATGGTCGGTCAGTTTTAAAGTCTCGTTAATTACTCCCATCAGGTTTTCTTTGCCTCCTTCATTTCCTTCCGCAAGAACTCCCACATAAGCAGCCGCTCTTTCAATGGGATCTTCATGGTTACAGATGGGAGAATCCCGTGATTACAGAGCATGTACTGGCACAGCCTGGAATCCAGGGTATTCTCCGCCGCTAGTTTTTTGCCGTTTCCTCCAGAGCCTCCAGCTCCTCATCGGACTCCACCAGCTCATTGAGTTTCCGGATCTCACCCACCAGGCGGTTGTACTCACCCGCCGTGAGCATCCGCCCCGGTACCTCCAGAGGATCCGTAGTCTTATAATAGGCACACACCTCGGAATCGCGGAAGTTCGGTTCCACTACGCAGGCATCCACCAGGAGCTTCCCATACCGGTCTGCATCCATCTCCTGGACCATCTGGCCGTTCACACGGTTCTTCCTGGTCGCCTGTTTTAACAGCTTAGCATTGGTCTCCTGATCGATCACGCGGATTACAAAGGGAAGCGGCTTTCCGTCCTCCCCTTTAAACCGTCTGGAAATCCAGACCTTTTTTTCCTCACCCATCACCGGCGGCTGTAAAAATGCTGCAATATTTCCCATTCCTAATTTCCTCCTAACTGCTCCGGATCTTTAAACCAGTCCAGAACCTCTACATGTGTGTATGAAAATGATACCTCCATCTCCAGATAATCGGCTTCCGCATCCAGGACGGCCACCGGAAGTTTCTGAAGTTTAACATTATAAAAGACCACCGTCTGCGTCCCCACGCTGGTAGAGGGATCGTCATTGGTGATCTGGATCGTGAAATATGGGAGCTTTCCCGTTTTCAGATATTCCTGTAAGAGTTTCAGAAAATAAGGGGTTCCATAATAAATCGTCATGGAGCCGGTCAGGGAAACGCCTGTGGTCTTTTTCTGTACCAGCCGGGTCCCCACCACCTTAAAATCTGCTTCCTGAAACTCTGCGTCCGACTGGAATTTCTTCAGCCCGAACATCTCATGGTTTTCCCCGTCAATGGTCATAAAGCCGCGGCCCTCTTTTCCGTTGACGGCATCCCGCTCCAGTAAAAAACTCATATCCTGCCTCCTTTACACTTATACCGCATCCGTATTCACAGACACAGCAACATCCATATAGATCTTCTCAATGGCATCCACCGGCTGAAGCCACACGCCCACGAGAACAGAATCTACGCTATTTCCTTGCTGCACCGTCACATCATCCGCGACAAAATTCTGGATCCCGCCGTTGGCCTGCATCTCATTGAGATATCCCACAATCCAGCCCTTTAACAGTCCCCGGCCGGTCTCGTTATTATCCCCTTTTCCGATATAATACAAGGAAAACTGCCTGTATACGTCGTTACAGAACTGGTTTAACACACGCATGACACGGTTTTTGGAATATTCCTGGCCTTTATCCACTGAAAAGCTGGTCAGCGTGTTGATATCTGTACATACCTTCACGGTCCCAAAATTGTCAATAAAAACGATTTCCCCCTTCTGGATGGCCTCACTGATCTCCGTATCCTTTTTCTTCGGAAATGCTTCAATGGCATCCGGATACCGGGCGTATGTAAGGGACTCGTTATACCGGGCTCCCGCCTCCGCGCCGCCCAGCCACCAGGTGGCCTGCTGCGGAGACAACTCTGTCCCGTCAGACAGCTTTACTCCGTTGTTTACGGAGATCACCCACTCGCTGTTACTGGTCTCTGCCCCAGCCATCACGGCCTGGCACTTTAAGCCCACATTCTCCGAAACGCGCTTCACGAAGGACGCCATGGCCTGCATGGTGGCGCTGTCCGTCCCGTCATAGACCAGGATGTCGAATGTATACGGCTCCAGGACCGTCAGGAACTGTGCATAGTCCGATGGGGATACCTCCGGGTCTTTTCCTCCCTCCAGGGCCTGTCCGGCCGTCTCCGCAGGCGCTCCGGTGCCAGTGAATTTCACCCACGCATTTTCCTTCAGCTCCTCAATGGTCTTTACTGCCTGCTCGTCCACTACAGATCCATCGATCACTGTGATAACATCAAACACATCGCCCTTATCCGGATCCGCCTGGACGATCACTGTGATATCATTTCCCCGGATTCCTTCATACCGTGCGGTTGCTGTAAGCCCCTCCACTGTAGCCGCCGCCTTTGCTCCTCCGCTGCCAGCAGGACGGTAAAGAAGGATCTTTATGGGGCCGGGTGTTGAATCACTCCCTTTCATCATCTCACGCAGAAACAGAGTTTTGGGGCTTGTCACATCATACCCCGTGAATGGTTTTAAATCCTCTCCCGGAATGATCTCCTGGATCACACCGGACGGCCCCCAGGACAGCGGCTCTGCAATCGCCACCACTCCCTTCTCCCCGATGCTCACGCCCAGATTTCCCCGGGATCTGGTGTTAATATAAACACCAGGCTGTACTTTGTTCTGGCTGGTCCATGTTCCACCTGCCATATGATATCCCTCACTTTCTTTGAAAAATTTGTATAAAAAGAACGCCCCCCATATGAAGGACGTTCTGGTTACCTATTGTTGTTATGCTGTTTTTATCAGTTCTAAAAGCATCTCTGCGGCTCTGTCTGCCTGTTCCTCGTATTCTGCATGACGTTCACTATGGATCGTGTCCCCTTTATCATAATGCAGATAGGAATGGGCCAGCTCATGAGCCAGGTTGTAGTTAATCCTATCCATCGTTAAATCCTGGGCAATTCCCAGGCGGTTTCCTTTCAGTCTCCCCTCTGATGCCTGGAAGGGACAGAAGCGGACAATAAGCCCCTTGGAAACCGCCAGATGAAGCAGTTTTTCAAATATTTTACCACTATCCATTCCTATGCCACCTCCCCGTTTTTCTGGAAAATGTTCTTCTGGATCAGATCCAGCACTGCTTCCATAAAGTCTCGGCAAATTTCTGGTCTGACAGCAGATGCTTCCATAAGCTCCTGACGGAATTTCCGGAATTCTTCCGGCTCCATTTTCCGGCATTCTTCCTGGAGTTCATTTACCATCGGGACGATCTGGGTACAGAATTCACGATACGTCATTACGCCACCTCCCGGTAAAGAACCTTGCATTTGTTCACATTTCCATTGGCAAGCTGCAACTCGATCAGTGACGGATAGTGGTTTTCCTCCAGCCATTCCCTGACCTTCTCCAGGACGCTTCCCTTATACTGGACAGTCACTCCGTCATGGCCGTTCCGGCTAAATGCGGTCCGCACGATCTCATCCTCGAAGATATCCAGATCCTGGATGATCCCGCTCACTGCCTTGTCGTGAGGTCTTCCGGATTCGGAGAGGATTCCCAGCTCCTTTGCGATGCTGGTACAGTCCCAGAGTTTCGGAACATCAGAAATCAGCGGCACATTGACCGGATAACCGGAATCGGAATAGATCCGCACCACCTCAGCGGCTATGTATTTGGAATCCACTCCGGCATCGTGGAGGGCTTCACGGATATTCTTTACCATCATATTGACGGAAGGGAGTTTTTCTTTCTTGGGCTTGTCCGGTTTCTGGGTGATGCCCTTCTGAATGGCTTCCTCCATATCGTGGAAACGGTTAATGTAGCGGGCGGTAAACTCTGTCCCTTTGATTCCGGTCAGCTTGTGGGCGATAAACTCACAGCCTTTCTTGGTGATATCGTAACGGGGAAGCGTCCTTCCTGTACTGTCTTTATAGGAACTTTCACGGAAAAAATCACTGAATCCAATTTTGGATTCAGTAAGCTGTTCTATGTATGTCCTAATATCTCTCAAAAGTTTGTGATGTTCTTTTTCAACCATCTCCGCTACTTCGCGACTATCTAATGTCTGCTCAATCTGTTTCTGCATGTTTTTCTCCTGTTAGTGTATAATTATCATTGGCAAATATAGGAACTATTCCTAAGACAAAAAAGGGAAACAGAGAAAATCCCTGCTTCCCAATCACACAGTTTTTCTTTATGATGTTAACTGCTAAGAAAAACATGTAAAGGAAACTGTATGATGAAAACTATTGTAGAGGAAAAACCGATATCTTTCAAGGAGTTGGAGCAAAAAATATTTTCTTATGTATGTGAGCTGGGCAGAGAGATCACAACTGCCATGCTGGAGGCTTATGATAAGGAACTGGCAGAGGGAAGGGATAAAAAGAATTACCGGGATAAAGGGATCCGCACCACCACGATAAAAACAGTCTACGGTGAAGTCAGCTATGGCAGGCACGTCTATCAGACAAAACTTGAGGATGGAAAGAAAGCCTGTGTGTATCTGCTGGATGAAGCCATGCAGATGGAAAAGATAGGCCTGATCTCCACAAACCTGGCAGAGAAGCTGGCCATGACGGTAACAGAAGCGCCGTACCGCGTTACAGCAGAGACAATAAGCAGCACCTGCGGCCAGAGCATCAGTGCCGGCGGTGTGTGGAACGTGATGCAGCGGTTGGGTGAAAGGATCAGCGAAGAGGAAGAACATGCTGTAAAACAGATGCATGCGGACCAGTCAGAGGGAAAAAAGGAGATTCCGGTACTGTTTGAAGAAATGGATGGCGTATGGCTGTCCATGCAGGATGAACAGCATAAAAAGATGAAAAAACAGGAAATGAAGGTCTTTACCATGTATGAAGGCTGGGATGCGGAGAAAGAAAAGCAGGGCCGCAGTAGCCTGGTGGGAAAAACCATGCTTGCGGGGATGGAGAAAAGTAAGAAATTCCATGAAAAGCGGGAGGCCTGTATTTGCAAGAAATATGATGCGGATGAGATCGGCCAGCGCATCTTAAACGGAGATGGAGGCAGCTGGATCTACGAGCCATATGACCCGGAAGCAATCTTCCAGTTAGACAGATATCATGTATATCAGGAGATCACAGGGAAGATCCGTGATAAGAAAGCGCAGAGAGAGATCCGGGAACTATTTGATACAGGCAAGCCGGAGGAAATGTTGGAATATATACAGATATATGCGACCAGCGTAGAAAGCCCGGATGAAAAGGATAAAAGCAGCCAAAAGGCCTGGGAATTATATCAATATCTGGAACATAACAGGGAAGGTCTGCTGCCCTACGATAAAAGGGGGATAAAGATAGCAGCCCCGCCGGAAGGGATTCTTTATAAAAGGATGGGTGTGCAGGAAAATCAGAATTGTACGGTGATCACGCTGAGGATGAAGAACCGAAGGATGCGCTGGTCGGTAAACGGAGCCAATAACCTTGCCAAGATCCTTTACCAAAAAGAAAACAAGGAATTGATTGAGACGATAGAGCGATATACGGATGGATTAGTGTTCACAATGCAGATGCAGGAGATCGTGGAAACATTAAGTGCCGCAAAAGCTCCAAAGAAGGACGGGAAAGGAAATCCGTATGTGGATGTGGTAAATGTGCATATGCCGCTGCTTGAAGCGATACAGACAGCATCCAGAAAGGCGTTTAAGAGAGCGTTCTGTTGTTAAACAAAGGAAAACCCATAGGGTCTATTTGGCATACCCAAAAACAGAAAAAATATCATAAGGAAAAAATGAAGTGGGTAAGTTGCCAACGATTACTTGACACAAACTTTTCTCCTTTCAAATTTGACAATTTTCAGGAAATAGGTTACACTACAGATAGATGTAGGTCTTACCTATATCCTACCCTTGAGCAATCACATTGCCGACCAAAGCTACTGTGACTGCTCTTTTTTTATTCCCAACTCACGTTTAATCAGTTCAACAACAACTTCTGTCACTGTTCTCCCCTGATTAATTGCATAGATTTTGAACTGCTTATGAAGTTCATCATCCACTTTAATTGCTAATGTTTTCATGGCTCCTCCTTTCCGCATTTGCAAGTTTAAAGCAATTATATTTTGCATTTGCAAGTTTGTCAATATCTTTTCTTGCAAAAGCATAAATTTATTTACATTCGCACATTCTTATGTTTTAATATAAATAAGGATGGTGATAATTATGGGATTTGGAAATACTTTAAGCAATCTTTTAAAATCCAAAAATATGACTGTTGCTGAACTTGCGAAAAAAACAGGAATTTCTTCCAGTACGCTATATGCCATAATTCGTCGTGATAGCGATAATGTAAATTTATCTGCTATACAAAAAATTGCCCATGAATTAAATGTTTCTGTTGAAACATTACTTCCTTCTAAAAATCCTCAGCATCTTTTCTCACAAATACTAGATTTTTCTGATGATTTTTTTGATACTGAAAATAATATAATAGATATTCACTTTTCAACCGATGAGTTTACCCCGGAAGAACTGGAAGAAATTATTCAATTTTCAGAATTCATCAAACAACGCCGAAAAACTCCTTTTAGAAAGCCACCCACCACCGAGTAGGTGGCTTTTCTACGCCTACCTCGTGAAATCAAAAAGGCCCAGCCTTTCGCTGAACCTTACCCATATCTTCGGGGAGGCCGGGAACATACCCCGACAGGACTTCTCCCCTAAATTCAATGAACATAGGACCTCCTTTCCGTTGCGACATCGCAACCGAAAAAAATTGTATAAAAAGAACGCCCCTCCGGAGAAGGACGTTCTGATTACCTGTTGTTATTATGCTATTCTCATACCACTGGCGGGAACTTCTCCATATATGTTCTTCTGGATCAGATCCAGCACTGCTTCCATAAAGTCTCGGCAAATTTCTGGTCTGACAGCAGATGCTTCCATAAGCTCCTGACGGAATTTCCGGAATTCTTCCGGCTCCATTTTCCGGCATTCTTCCTGGAGTTCATTTACCATCGGGACGATCTGGGTACAGAATTCACGATACGTCATTACGCCACCTCCCGGTAAAGAACCTTGCATTTGTTCACATTTCCATTGGCAAGCTGCAACTCGATCAGTGACGGATAGTGGTTTTCCTCCAGCCATTCCCTGACCTTCTCCAGGACGCTTCCCTTATACTGGACAGTCACTCCGTCATGGCCGTTCCGGCTAAATGCGGTCCGCACGATCTCATCCTCGAAGATATCCAGATCCTGGATGATCCCGCTCACTGCCTTGTCGTGAGGTCTTCCGGATTCGGAGAGGATTCCCAGCTCCTTTGCGATGCTGGTACAGTCCCAGAGTTTCGGAACATCAGAAATCAGCGGCACATTGACCGGATAACCGGAATCGGAATAGATCCGCACCACCTCAGCGGCTATGTATTTGGAATCCACTCCGGCATCGTGGAGGGCTTCACGGATATTCTTTACCATCATATTGACGGAAGGGAGTTTTTCTTTCTTGGGCTTGTCCGGTTTCTGGGTGATGCCCTTCTGAATGGCTTCCTCCTTATACTTCTTTTCCACCTGGATAAAATACCGACGTACCCGTTTACCTTTCTCGTTACGCTCCAGCATAGCCATTTCTTTGGCGGTATCAAGTTTGATGATGTGGTCTTTCTTAGTCTGACCTGAAGGTGTAGAAATTTCTACGCCTTCAAAATCTTCCTTATCAACTGCATCAATATCTGTTAAGCGACGCTTTACCCATTCACGATATACACTTGGCGCTCCCAATACTGTATGAAGTTCTGAACCGTAAACAACCTTTTCTCCTGTGCTTGTTTCATACACGGGTACTAACTCATTTACAATCACTCTTAATTCTTTCCGCATAGCAAAATCTTCCTTTCTCAAATTATTCTTGAAAGAGGCTCCTTTTGCTGATATACTATATTTATCAGTGGGAAACCTCTGTAACTCTTAGAAGTTCGTTAAACTTGGTAGGTGGAGCGAACTTCTATTTTTTTAATTTTTGGTACTGCTCTTCAATCCCATTTCTCACAGCTTCTGAACGGCTAATCTCTTCAACTTCACATATCTTGTCAAGTTTTTCGACTGTTTCTTTATCCATGCGAACACGAAGCATATAATCTTTCGGATTATCTGTCAGCTTTGTACCTTTTTTCATAGCAGACACTCTGTTCACCTCTTTTCTTTGTTGCTACATTCTTTATTATAGTTTGTAGCAACAAAGAAGTCAAGAAGTTTTTCAATTTTTTCACGCCTACCTCGTGAAATCAAAAAGGCCCAGCCTTTCGCTGAACCTTAACCATATCTTCGGGGAGGCCGGGAACATACCCCGGCAGGACTTCTCCCCTAAATTCAATGAACATAGGGCCTCCTTTCCGTTGCGACACCGCAACCGAAAAAATTGTATAAAAAGAACGCCCCTCGCATGAAGGACGCTCTGATTACCTGTTTCTGTTACACCGCTTTGATACGTATTGACACAGCACGTATTAAATGATATACTAACCATGCAAGGGAGGTATACAGATGCCATTAAAACCACGAGAGATGGAAAAATTAATCCTTGCAGATGGATGGATATTCAAAAGCCAGGAAGGTTCCCACCGGCACTACATACATCCGGAAAGGCCCGGAAAGGTTACCATACCCTTTCATCAGGGAAAAGACCTTCCCAAAAAGACGGAGAATTCCATCCGCAAGCAGGCGGGGTTAAAATAACCTCCGCCTGCCTTCCCTAATAAATTCAGGAGGTGTGTTTTATGTTATCCATGTACCCGGCCTGCTTCTTTCATGAAGACGATGCCTATTCTGTTGTCTTTCCAGACCTGAACTGGCTTTCCACCTGTGGAGATAACCTGGAAGACGCCATGACAATGGCGATTGACTGTCTTGCCGGTTATATTTACAGCTGCCAGAGAGACGGAGATCCTGTTCCGGAACCGTCCAGCCTGTCTGATATCAATCCCGGAGCCGTTGCAAAGGAACTGGATCCGGATGCTCCGCCCTGTGAAGCATTCGTAACCATGGTATCCGTGGATGTTAAGGCATACGCCAGGGAACATTTTGAAAAATCGGTCAAAAAAACCCTTACCATCCCCGCATGGCTGAACGCTCTGGCCCTGGAACAGAATATAAATTTTTCCCAGGTATTGCAGGAGGCATTAAAATCTCGGCTTCATGTTTAACCGGGATCTTTCCTGCCTCTCCTCTTTCCCAGCACCGCATCCAGAGCTGCCCTTGCCTCCTCCACGCTGTATTCCGGCTCTGTAAGGATCACCCTGGCGAAATCCGGCTGATATTCCTTCAGATGGCTGCTCTTTAAAAGCTTTTCTGTTGCATACCTTCTTACCGGCTGTGTATCCTTTTCCACAGCCGGTTTATTTCTGCTTTTTGATACCGGCATGATTCTCCTCCATTTCTCTCATATAGTCGCTTTCCCCAGGGACCGATACCCGCTGCCGGATATGGAACTGGTAATACAGTACCTGGTCCTCGGTCTTCCAGTTTCTTTCAAAGGTACGGATCAGAGCCGTATCCCCGCTCCCGTCCGTATAGGAAAAACAGTCCAGCGCCCCGTCCAGATATTCCGCCACGGAAAGCATCCCCCTGTTTCCATCCTGGATATTCCTCTGCTGCACAAATACAATGTCGATGCCCAGGTCCCGCAGATACCGGCTTCCGGTCTCCCCGGTGATCTCTGACGGCATAAGGAAGAGAAAGAAACAGGGAAGCTCCGTCTCCTGTATTCCCGGTTCTATATACACCGGATATTCCGGATACCCCTTCTTTAAAACTCCCGCCAGACTGTCCAGGACCCTCATCAGTGTAAACTTCACCGGAACGCCTCCTTTACCCGTTTTTCCAGTTCCTTCCTGACCACAGAACGGTACTTCCCTACGGCCTTTTCCTTCATGTACTTTCCCTTCACGAAGGTGGTCTTTGTGCCAACTACCAGTCCTCCGGAGCCATCCGGACTTTCCTCCAGCAGATTTCCATTGATGATCAGCCCCGGAACAAAATGTTTATCCATCCGGTGGCCATCATTGACATAACTGGCATACTGCATATTATTATTCAGCTCCGTGGTGTACGTCCTGGCCCCGGCTCCCTCCGTGATCACAGGCGTCGTCACACTGTCCGTTGCCCAGTGTTCCGCCATCTGTCCGCTCCTGGTATTCGTCCCGGCCAGGGTCCCGTCATTTGGGGGTGTATTTTCACCAGCCACCCGCATCGCCTCAATAGTGGCTCCTTCTGCCACCGCCTCCAGGATCCCGGGAACATCCTGGCCAGCCTTATAAAGTTCCCCGATCCGCTTCCGGATCTGCGATCCAAAGCTGGACATTCCCTCACCTCCCGATGATGTTGTCTCTCAACAGCCCCACTTCCTGGTGCGCCAAACCAGTGGAAACACTCCCTACAGGATCATAATACCGCGCCGGAGGACCGGCGGTATACCTCACTCCCTGGTTCGCATGTCCCAGGTTCCCACCGCGGATCACATACAGCTCATCCCCGGCCCGGATATCCGCAGCCAGATCACAGGCCAGCTTTTCCACGGCCCTCTCCCGGGCTGCGTTCTCACCAATCGCCGGCCCCTCCTTCTTTGTCTCATACACCCGGCACGGCACTGGATTCTGGTTGATCTTTTTCCGTTCCATGCCATCCAGATTTCCATCACGGACCGGGACCATCCGCCAGATATCCACCGTGTCTGTGTACCAGTTTCCGAAAACAGGATTATCAAATAACATACATTCCCCCCATTCCGACCATACGCGCCATCGTCACCAGCTGGGAACCGTACTGGGTGGCGTTCCAGCTGCCCCATTTCTCGGTTCCGGCTGTTACTGCGCTGTTATCGTAGCTGATGGACGTATCTCCCATGGAGGCCGCCTTCACGGTGCCAGTGTTCTGCGCATTTACGGCCACCTGGGCAGCACTTCCGGATCCAGGAGTATACGTCTTCAGATACAGGGCCGCAAAATGGGCCACATACAATCCGGCAGCATACCTCCAGAGGGAGCTCCACCGGCCAGGAAGCACGCTGTCATTGGCCTGGCTGATAAACAGCTCCAGCATTTTTTCCGGGACCGCATCTTTCATAGTTTCCCCGCTTCCCTCTGTATCCGACGGCACCCGGACAGTGAACTGTGGAAAATCCTCCCGGAACATATCCGCCGTATAGGAGCCGCGCTCCCCTGGCTGCGGCACATTGGCCGCGGCTGCTTTTGCGGCCTGGAACAAGGCTCCCATCCTGTTGTCTCTGGTGGTCATGTGCTGCCCTCCTTTATTTTCTTCCGCGTCTGGCGTTTCCAGCCTTCGGAGTATCATCCGTTTCCGGCTGCTCCTCTAAAGATCCGCCTGCTTCCTCCCCCGCATCCGGCCGGATGTCGTTCTCTTTCTGCAGTTCCTCCGCTTTCTGGTCCGCTTCTAAAAGCTCCCGGTCCCGGGTCCCGGAGGGGACCGCAATGGATCCGCTCCGGACTGCCCTCTGTACCAGTCTGCTTTCTGCCACCTCTTCCGGAATCTCCCCGATAAAATCCTTCGGGATCCGGTAAAAGGATCCGTTGGAAAGTCTCACTGCATAACTCCGTTTTGATACGATAAACATTGAGGCACCTCCTAAATCCCGTCTACATAGACCATGGTCTGATCATAGAACACTTCCACCTCTGACAGGTTTCCGGCATACGCAGTATCATAACAGAATTCTGCCGTATTGGGCCCTGTCATGGCTCTGGTAAGGGGCACCAGTTCATCCATGGCCAGATACTTTTCGCGGTTACAATAGACAACCATACGGTCCTCGCTTTCGTCCCCGGCTCCCTTGCACCAGGAAGTGGCTCCGATAAACAGGTCAGCTCCGTTCTGCTTTGCCACATTATTTTCCAGAAGGAATGTCAGGATGGTCTTTTCCGCCAGATCTGTCACCTTCGTGGTAGCCAGGTAGTTGAACTGCTCATAGGGCATGATAATGTGGTTGGGTACCGCATCCCGGTCGTACTCACACTGGGACCAGGCATAAAGGATCGCGTCATTAATATCCTTCAGGATCATATCCGGCGTTTTGTCTTTAAACTTCGTACTGGACAGATCCGCGCCGTTGGATGCCGCATCCAGGACCACCACATCCGGGTTATTTAAGAGCCCCGTGGTTCCGTAGCGCTTAAAGCCGACGTATGTGTTCTCTTCCAGGTGTTTGTCATAAGCCATACGGAGCCCGTCCCGCAGAAGGCTGTCCAGGTTCCTTCCGGTCATGTTCCCGCGCTGCATGTCCACCCACATCACACGGGTCCCGGCGGCGATCATATAGGCCTTATATGTGCCCTTGGAAAAGTCTGCCTGCACCATGGGGATCCCGTTGGAGCCTCCGGCATGGACGATACCGTCCCCGGAACCTCCGGCGATCCCATATCCCACCTGCATGGCAGATACCGTCTCCGCCCATCCGCCTCCAACGCGGACCGGGATATCACGGGCATATGTAAAGCTGGTCAGAGGCGTCCGTACCATCATGTCGCGCTTTTCCAGCTCAGATGTCAGGAATGCCTGTCCGGATGCGATTCCATCCGCATCCAGGCTGAATACAGCCGCGTTTCCGCCTCTTGCCGCACCGGATGCGGCTCTTCCCAGATCAAAAGTACCTACGTTCTTAAATGCCATCTCTGATTCCTCCTTACGCATTCTGGATGGTCAGGATCCGCAGCTCCGCCACTCCGTTTGCGTCTGCCGTTCCCTTCCACTGCACATTTGAGAGTTTCACTGAATTTGTGGTGTCCTCTGCAGCCTCAAATCCGCCCACCACCGCATTGGGAAAAGATCCATTTTTCTTTGTCCGGACATACACGGCCTTTCCCGCAGCCGGTGTCCCATTCTGGCAGATCACGTTCACGCATCCGCGTTTTAACACGGGAAGGGCTTCTCCGGGCCTGTAGGTGCCCGTATTCTGGTTCATGTAGTCCGTGGCCGACTTGATCTCACGGACGGCTACTCCCACAAAATTCCCTGCTGTGGAAGTCTCTGCCCATTCAGCAACTGCCCCGTCTGCGCCTGCCGCTACCGGGAAACCAAACGGAATCTCCGCCTTTCCTCCGTGCGGGTGGGTATCCACCACCATATCCGGCTGCCTGGAATAGCTTCCCGCATATCCGTGCAGCATGGTCTTTCCGATTACCTGTCCTTTCATCTTACTTCGTCTCCTTTCTGCCCCTGTGGGGATTCATGGCATCATACGCATCCTGGATCGCGTCTGTATCCACAGTCACCATGTTCACGGCTGCTTTTTTTCCGTTTGCCTGGGATGCCTTTAAGACGGCGGAAATATCATCCTGGGTATCCTCTGCCATCACCAGACGGATCAGCGCATCCGAAACAGCCAGGCGTTCCTTCTCGTCTTTAATGGCAGCCACCGCCGGACGCATGGCCTTTAAAATTCCCGCTGCCGTGGATCTGTCCATTCCGGTCCCGGTTCTGGTCTCCTTTTCCGTATCGCCAGATGTTTTTTCTGTTTCCCCGGCCTGCCCAGGATCCCCGCCCTCTGTCAGCTTCTCAAGGGCAGCATCCAGGGCATCCTTTGTTTCTTCTTTCTTTTTGCATGCCCCCTTCTCCTCCAGCTTCGCCAGGATTTTTTCAGCAATGGCATCAATGACAGCCTCATCTGAAGCCGTTTCTTTTGCCGATTCTTCCTTCTGCCCTTCTGCCTGTCCGTCCGCCGGCTTCTCCGCTTCCAGAGCGGCCGCCGCATCCATGGCCATCTGCTCGATCTCCTCCGGACTCTTATCCTTTACTGCCTGTCCGAAGAGTTTGAAAAACAGTCCTTTTTTATTCATGTTCCCTTTCCTTTCCGGCTCTTTCGCCTTCTTTTTATCTGAATCTAAAATGGCAGCCCGTTTCCCGGCTCTTCCCCGTTCCACGACTGCCACATGATTCCCTCTGATATTCCTCTGTGTATAGGTCCCGTCCCCATTAGGGACATACTCGCATTCATACCCACAGGAGATCTCCCGTTTCCCGCTCTGGACGGCATCGATCAGTTCCCGGTCATGGATATGAAGATCCGCCAGGGTGTACTCCTCCCACTCTCCTTCTCCCCGGCGCACGTTCTGGGCATGGCCCATCTCATACGTTTTCACGTCATCCGGCCCGATCAGTACCGGCGGATGATCATTCGTCACCGGCTTCCCTTCAAAGCTTGCCAGGGCCGCCGTGGAAAACACTTCCTCCGGAGGCCGGTGGACTGTTACGATCTGTCCTCCTCCCGCCCCCGGGATCCCGATCTCCCAGCCCATGTACTCCTGGTCTCCGGTCCGGCTGATGGGCACATTCCGGCAAATTAAAAAGCCCTCGCCAGTCTCGATCTGGTTCGGGCTTATGGTGTAACCATAATACTGTATCATCTTTTATTCCTTTCATTGCGGCGTCGCAACAAGTCAAGCCCCCTCCACGATTTCCCAGCGGCCATTTGGCACACTGCGGTCTGTCGGTCCCGGAGCGTCCGGAGAATACAGATAATCTTCTCCGCTGTCGTCAATCACCCGGTACATCCCAGAATCCGGATCGACCCAGGCTTCATAAACCTGTCCATTCGTCAATCCGTCCCCCGGCCAAAATGTTTCTCCCACGTAACGAAGTTTCATGGTTTTTTTCGGCTTGTTGATTGGTTCCGGCGGCTCATAATATCGAGTACTCATAGTTTATCTCTCCTCTCCTTCACTTTCGCTCTATATTGTTTTCCATACAACTCATACCAGTGAACATCAAAAATATATTTATCGCTTTCAATTTTTCCGACTTTCTTTTTCCACTCAGCTGGATCTCCCCCGTACTGTTTCGCAAGATTTTCTGCCACGCGAAGAGGAGTTTTGCTGCCGGAACCAGCTATTGTCCTAACGCTCTCCAGTTTTGAGTTGGTCGGAATAAATAGCTTTTCTCCATTCATCTCGTAATCTAATCGTTCTTGCAACGAAAACCGATTGCGATATAGACTTTGAAGTTTATTCCACTTCCCACTCCCATTATACTTCATCTCCCGGAACTTTGCAAAATCTTTCGGCACTTCTCTTCCCAGGGCCGCCCGGTATTCCTTGTGCTGCTTCATATCCGCCAGCAGTTTCCTCCGGTTCCGCTCCTTCTCCCGGTAAGCCGCGATCTGCTTCTTGCTCCGAGGGTCTTTTGTGACCGGATTCTTCTCCGGATCCGAGAAATCCCGGTCCCTCCGGATCTGTTTTTCGGTCTTTCCGACCGTAGTGTACTTCGTCAGCATATGGAGGCAGTTTGGGTGGATATTCAGCCAGGTGTTTGCTAGGTTGTCCCCTCCCGCTGGATCCACCTTCCCGAAGGCCATCGATAGCGGCGGATAATCCGGATTTGTTCCGCTTTTGGAATAGACCCGGCCTTCCAGAGGCGCGCATACCGGACACGTGCTGCCAATCTTTAAAATCTGCCAGAGATCGTGATCATCGGCCGTCAAAAGCGCGGCCACCTCCGCCTGTCGGGCCGTGGTGCGCACCGCCATATTTCCGTATGCACGGAGGCTCCACCGGCGGCCGGACTTATCCACGAATGCCGTGATCCCGTCCCGTTCCATCTTTTTTACCAGGTCCCTGCTGCTTCTGATCCATGGACTGCCCGCTGCCTCCTGGCGCAGGACCTGTTCCAGGGTAAGCCTCCGGAACGGATCATTTTCCAGTCTGGCGATGGTAAACACAGCCTCCACGCTTTTTCTGGCCGTCCCCGCCATTTCCATGATCTCACCCAGCAGATTATTGGATAGCTGCTGTACAACGTCCGTCTGGGCCGCTGTGAGCGTCCTGGCATTGGCATAACCCTCTGCATCTTTGTCTGAATGGTAAAAAATAGTCTCAATCATTTCCGGAATATACTCCCAGGATTCGTCCACCATGTCCTGAAGGATTTTCTGGACCCGCTCCAGGGCGGCTGCCTCCGCATAATCCACATATCCGGCCAACCGCTTCCTCATGATCTCCCGGATCAGTTCCTGCTCCGTCTTAAGGAACAGCCGACGCAGATATGCGGTCACATCAGTTTCCTTCGCCGGCCGGATCTTCTTCGTCATCTTCTAATCCCCCGCCCCCTTCTTCCGGATTTCCCGGAAACTCCAGGCCGGATATCGGGTCCCGCAGCCGGCTGTCCGAATAAAACACACCTCTCCCGGCTTCAATCGCTTCATCAGAGATCTTGCTGTACAGACCGGTTTCATCTGACAGCTGCTTCAGCTCCTGCATGGCCGTCGCCGCATCGATGAGGTCATTCTGATAAACCGCGAGGACCGTGTTGCTCTTCCGCTCCGTGATCTCCGCCACTTCCCTGGCATCCGGTGTCTGCATCGGTGGGAAATCAATCTCCATATCGTCCGGAATCGTCCCCCATGCTGATAATGCCATGACTGGAAGCAGCCGTTCAATGATCCCACGAAGTTCCGTCTCCCTCAGTCCGTCAATATAGTCGTAATAATTCTTCAGATCAGATTCTCCCGTCGCATTCATCCCTGCGGGAGATCGTCCAAAAAGCTTCGTCACCGGCGTCCGTGCCGCCCCGGCCACATCCATCATGACCCGGTCATAGACATCCGGAAGGCCTGTAAAGGTATACTGCGTGTTGTGGATCGCGTCTCCCTTATTGATCATCCTTGTCCCGAAATTACTTTCCATTACCGACTGGGCCGCCATGGTGTTCCAGAAGCGGCGCTGCATTTCCGTATTGGCCGTCCCCAGAAGCTGGTCCAGCCCGTCCGTTTCCTGGTAATTGATATTCGCCCGGAAAGTAAGGGCTGCAATGTTCCCGGCCACATTATCCCGCCTGGTAAGCTCTTCATAGGCCGCTTCGATCTCCGATTCTCCCCAGTACTGCTCCGTCACCTGTTCCATCCAGGGGAGTTCCCTGCCGATAAAGCGGATCACCCGGCTGTGGTGGACGCGGGCCGCTGTCATTCCGGTCTCTTCATTGCGGATCATGTAAAATTCCGGGAGACCAAAATCCGGATCATCCGGATCGGATACCAGATCTGTTTCCGGATAAATACCATTCCACCGGTCCAGGATGTGAAGTCCCAGGAAGCTTCCCGGCATGACTGCATCCAGTTCCAGTGGACGGCTCATATCGTTGTGTCCTTTGATCAGGATCACTCCTGCGGCTCCGCCATAAAGCCTCCCCCAGTACATTCCCAGGAGCAGTTTCTTCCGGATCTGCGTCCGCCGCTCCAGGCGGGCCATCTGCTTTAAGTACTCCGGATCAGCCCCGGTCCTCAGTTCATACCATTTCCGCATCATATCATTGGGGATCGTGGCGATGATGTTCTGGATGATCCAGTTTTCCCGGTACAGACTGGTCAGAAGCTGGTAATTCTGCGTCATCCGGGTCATGGGGTACTCGGTCGCCTGCAGAAGGTCCAGCGTCCCGAACCCGATCCTTGCCGCTGGATTGGAAAAGGCGTCCATCGTCACGACAGACGCCTCTGTTCCCGTATTCTGTTTCTGTGCCATATATTCCCTCCTATGCGCCGATCCGCCATTTCGGCAGGACCGTATAGCAGTAATACCTCAATGCATCCGGCCCATGGTCTTTCTGCTTGACCGGCTTTTCCTCTCCCCGTTCTGCCGCCTTATCATCCCAGACATAGGACCGCATCTCCCCGATCAGTCCTTTGCAGTTGTCCCTGTTGATCCGGATTCCACGCCTTCCAAGCAGGGAGCCGACCACACGGATCCCATCCACCACCTCGTTATTGGCGGGTTTTACGTATACACCGCGGCTGCGGAGCTCTGCGATGAAGGAAGCCGCTGAAGGGTCAACCACAACCATGCACTGGCTCTCTGGGTCTGTTCCCATAAAATCCTCCATGTCATCCGCATACTGCGAGTCCGTCTTCTGTGGGTTCCCGCTGCGTCTAGCCTCCTCTGAGCGGCTGTCCCAGCGGTATTCCCGGTCCACCCACAGAGTCTCCCCGTCGTCCCAGACTTCGAGGAACACGCATGGGTTTGTAGTTCCGTAATCCACTGTGATCGTTTTCACAGCCGTACTTTTTAATGCCACTGGCCGGTCTGCATCTGTATACATGTTCTGGTCCGAAAACATGGTGTAGATCAGCCCCTCTGCCACCGCCCACAGGCCCTTGATATACCGGAGATAAAACACACCAGCATACATTTCCCTGTACTTTTCCTTTACCCGTTCAGAAAGGCTCAGATTGTCGTCCATAGTGAAATGCAGGTACAGGAGCTTTTTCTTTTTTCTCTTATCGATCCATTCCTGCTTGAACCAGTGCATCGGCCCCGCCGGATTACAGTTGAACCACCAGGCAGCTCCCTCGACAGAACAGCGGCCTGTGGCCTGATTCACAAAGGATTCCGGCATCAACGCCACCTCATCAAAAAAAGCCCCCGCGGCCGTAATTCCCTGCACCAGATCCTGGGAGCCTTCGTCCTTACCGCCAAAGACATAAAAGAAATTTGTCCTGCCCTTCCTGGATACTTCCAGCATGTTGGGGAGGTCCCCGGAAATGTGGTATGTCCAACGGTATCCCCGGCTTGTCAGCATCATCTTAAGGTTCTGGAGAACATTCCGTTTAAAGGAGCTGATGGTTTTTCCGGCCATGATGAAATTCTGCCCATCATATCTTTCCATGGCCCACATTACAAAAGACAGGGACATGCTGACCGTCTTCCCGGACCGGATCGCCCCATCTGCAATGATACCGGCTGCATCCTTTACAGGGCTGCTGTCTGCCCACCAGGTAAAAATCTGCCGCTGTTTTTTTGAAAACCGCTGGAATTTAAATATCGGCCGTCTCTTCTTCGTCGTTCTCCACCTTCTTTTCCATTGTCCAATCCTCCGCTGCTCCGCTAAACGCGACCAGGAAGCCGTCATCCTCGGGCTCCTCATCATCGTCTAGTCCACCAGCCTTTCTCGCCGCCAGGTCAAGCCGTATCAGCTCGATCTCCAGGCGGGCATCATCCACGCCGTATCGGTGCAGGGAGTCGATGGCTGCCTGCTTTCGGGCCTGTACACGGGTCAGCGCATCCTCTATGTTCTGGATCTGACCCAGCTTGCCCCGGTACTCCGTGAGATCTGTCTCCTTGTCCTTTTCAAGGCCCTTTTTATGCCCGACCGCAGTCATGCCGGTTTCATCCCCCGACACCGCCCCGGAGTCATCCATGGACGTCCGAAGCAGATCGATCCGCTTAAGCATCCGGTGCTCCCTTACAGTCAGCAGCCGGATCTCCTGGAGGAGCAGCTGCTCTTTATCCGGCGGGACAGCTGCAGCCAGCTGCCGCTCTTCCGGTTCCAGGCAATCAAAAAGGAGAGTCTCAAACTCCCCTGTGGTAACTGCTTTCTTGTTTCCCGGCGGACCTCCGGAACTGTTTTTATTGCCCGGCTGTGCCCCTCTCTTTCTTTTCGAGCGTTCACTTTTTCTATCCGAACGTTCGCTTTCCCACTTATGCGTGGATTTCCACCGGCGGACCGTTCCCTCCGGCAGATCCAGCCGGTGTGCGATCTCCACCAGCTTCACACCCTTCAGGTACATGGCCTTCGCCTCATCAATTCTCGGATCCGGCGCTCTGGCCATGTCGATCACCTCCTATTCGTTGGTTTTTGGGCAAAGGAAAAGAGATAGCGCGAGGCCATCTCTTATTTGTAGTTCTTTACTCTCCTCTTGTTACCGTGAATTCTGCTCTTCCTACTACTTCTCCTGTTTTATATACTTCGAAGCCATCGGAACTATCCACATCTTGCATATTATCATTTCTGACCACTACCATTTCATACTTCCCATATCCATCCAGCAAGATTTCCTTTAGTTCCACTTTTGCCTTATCCGAATCGGCTCCTTCTTCTCTCTCAAGTGTTCCCTCTAACAAGTACATTCCTTTTTCAGCGGATGTATTGATAATAAAAATGTGTAAGATAGCCCTCTTAAGGTCCTTATCCTCTTCGTCATAATTTACTTTTAAAACAACATTGCAATCCAGATATGATTTTTCTTGATTAGTTTTTATTTCATCAAACACACCAGAATAGTTGCTAAAATCATCGCTTACGTGCTTGCACAGTATCAATTCCACTCTCATTCATATAATCCCCATATTTTCCGTTTTTGGTCTTAGTCACAAAATTCTTATTTCCCGATTTTGCAGATAGCATCTTGTTAAAATTCCTCTGCATGTTAGAGTGTAAAACTTCAAGTTTTCCACTGAGAGACTCTTGGACTTTTTTCATCTCCGAAAGACTATCCTTTTGAGATTGGTATGCTTGATCAACATTGTAGAAACTTAAAAACAACGAAATAACGCCGATCACTAAGGCTACCATTCCCAAAATCAAACTGACCCATGTGTTTATATCATTCAAAGTTATATTTTGCTTTGAAACAAAGCTAGCAAGAAACAGTGAAATTAAACTTGTAGAAATAACATATACAACAAAAGAACCCCAAAAAGAGCGGAATCTCGCAATTTTCCCTTCTTGCCTATCCCTTTCTTTTTCTTCTGCACTCTTATATTGACTTAACTTAAAAATTATTATCCCTTGTATAACAATAATAAATATGCAACCAGACAGTAAAAATATAATGTGCTCATCGTTTTTTAGCCATTCCATAACTGCTCCCCCTGACTCTTGTGTTAATAATAGCACATAATCCGCCAAAAGAAAAGCCCCAGCTAATAATGCTGGGACTAAAAAGGGAGGTTGTGACAACATCGGAACACCAGGATTCGAACCTGCGGCTCGGTTTTACGGCTCACGCTTCCTCCCGTCCGGGAAGATGTTCCGTCAATGCCCGCCTGGGATGGACGGGCTTACGGGGATAAGTACTTGGATGAGGAAGATGGGGGCCGGCAGCTCTCCGCCTCCGGCTCCCAGTCTATAGAGTACCACGTTTTATCGGGACATTGGGGGACATTTTGAATTTTTTTCAAAAAATCTCTGTCTGCGCTTCTTCACGTTCTCATCCGTGTACCGGATCCGGCGCTTCGGGAAAATCTGGTTCATCCGGTCAGCCACCTTCGCATCGCTTAACCCGTCGATATAATACAGCCGGAACATGATCCGGATCTCTGCCTTCGGGATCGACTCTATGTACTCCTCTGCCTTACAGGTCAGCTCCAGGAGCTCTGCCTCCTTCTCCGCCAGCATCTCCCTGTACCGTTCCCGGATCTTTTCCTTCCGGCTGTACTCCGGTACCGGGATCCCCGTGATCTTGATCGGACCGATGGTCCCGTCCTTCCTGGTCCCCCGGACCGTATCCGATACTACCGGCGGATCCGATAAAAACCGGTCCAGCTTCCGGATCCTCTCCCTTAAATCCTTGATCTCCTCCATAACCTCACTGTATTGGACTAAGACGCTCTGGTCCAACGGCCTCACCTCACTTCAAATCTCACACCATATTTCTCATATACTTCCTCACCGATTGCACGGATGTCCACATTGTCGTTTTCAAATGTCCGGTTGACCTCTTTCACCACAGCTTCGGAAAACTGTAAAAGCCGTGACCTCCGGTCATTCTCATCCTCAATCGGTTTCCAACGGAATTTTTCACAGAGGACCTTGGCTGGCACCGCCAGAAGAAGGCACAGGACCTTTAGGATCTGCTCCTCGTCTGTTTCCCCTGTCAGCGCCGCCTCGCGTGCGGCCCACTCCTTCTGGATCCGCTCGTCGATCTCTCTGGATATGCTGGCCTTAAGCTCCTCCTTGCGCTCCAGGTCCGCCTGCTCCAGATCCACCATTTCGTAATAGGCCAATTCCCTTCCTTCCATCTACCCCTCCCCCTTCTCATTCTTCCTTCTCATCTCTTCCCAGATGATGGATTCATAATCCTGGTCCCGTTCATCAAAGTTCTTGAAACGGTTTTTGCTCCTGCTTCCGCCCGAAGGCTGCGGTCTGGCCGAATCCTGGGATCTGCCTAACCAGCCATTGATAAACTTTTCGATATCTTCGGATGTCTTCCTTTTCTTGGGGTGTACATCCAGCCATTTGATCATTTTCCGGAATTCCAGAGCGACATCAACAGACGGATATAAAGATCTGTATTCTTCGACTAAGCTCCTGGGAACCGGATACATGCTGCCATCGGGCATGGGAAGCTCATATATGGGGCTTCCCGGCTGCTCCGGGCTTCCATCTTTTCTTTTATTTTCTTTACTTTCCTTTTCTTTACTTTCCTTTAGGGATTTTTCCCGGGAATTACCTCCGTTTTTCCCGGAATTATCCTCGTTATTCCGGGAAGTATTTAAAAAAGGGTTCACTTTTATAAAGGGTTCCGTATTTTCTGGTTTTAAAATCCAGAACCCCTCTGCATGAACCGGGTTCTTTTTGGCACGTTCCTTTACGGCCAGCTGGAACCGCTTCTGTATTCCGGCTGAGGTCAAGACCTTGTCCGACTGAAAAAGTGTGTGATCAAACAGTGACCGTTCCAGTAAGAAGTTCAAGACCTGCATCACCTTCTCCGGGCTCATTTTTAAGTCATCCGAAAAAATATAGATGCTGTCATCGTTGAGCTGGAGATAATATCCCGAACGGTAGATCTCACACAGCAGGTAAATATATACCGCAATCCCATCTACTCCGTAACGGGCCTTCAGAATCTTTATCTTTGGGTCAGAAAAAAAGGTAACATCCAGGGGAAAGTAGTCCAGCCCTTCCTTTTGCGGCCTTGGCATATCATTCCACCTGCCTTCAAGGGGGGAACGGCCGGTCCCCCTGTATCTCATCCGCTTCCTGGCGGGTCTGTGACATATTCCCAAGGAAGCACGGCCGTTTTTATCTTTTCTTATTATCCGATGATCGTGATATGCTCCAGGATCTCCTTCGGTGCGTCTCCAAGTTCGTTTTCAAAGTATTCCTTGATATTCCGGACTGCTTCGTTTTTCCAGATACCTCCCTCTGCCTCCACAATCTTAAAAGCCGGGATCCCTTTGTCGCTGATCCGGAACACAAACTGGCTGCGCGGCTGCTCCACTTCCTGGAATGTGCGGAACGGGATCAGCTCCACCGGATTCGGCACGATCACATCCGCCTTCGATGCCACACCCACATTCATTGTAGCCACCTGCGTCCTGCCGTCATCCGAATACGTCTGCTCATTTTTCTTTTCCACGTTGCCGGCAAATTTCATGATGGCCTCCAGGTCCGGGGTCATCTGGAAGTTGGACTGCAGCGCGATCATGAACTCCTCCTGGTCATACCATCTTCCGAACTGGAATTCGGATGTTTCTGCCTTTGAGGAGAAAAGGCATTCCCCTTTTCTCTCCTCGTCCAGGAAGGAGACCAGGCTGACCAGCTTCGGGCTCTCCACATGGATAATCATCTTCTTGTCCTCAAACTCCTCAGAGCAGCGTAAAATATACTCTACCATCGAAGACAGAGTGGATGCCTCCACAGCTTCCGCCCGCTTCGGAGCCCCGTAGCGCTCCAGGCGCCGGTTGGCATACGTCTCCCCGCAGATCTCCACGACCTGTACCTTCTCGGAGCTGTTCCCCAGCCCCACCACATACTGTAATGCTTCCTTTAATCCTTCTAACATATCTGATTCTCCTTTCTTTTATCTGGCTGACCGGAGGTCAATAGGCCCCCGCCGCTCCTCTTCTAAAATCTCTCCCGTATCCGGGTCAAACGCTTTTTCATGTGCCCCTGGATCCGCAGGGACCGCATCATAGGCCCCTGTCACGGCCGGGCGGTTATTTCCATACTCGGACATTTCCACCCGCCCGGTACGGGCATCCTGGCCGATCAGGAATACTGTTTCTGTCTTTGCGATCCCGGCCAGCTTTGTCCTGATGTTAAATGCAACCTGGATCGTCCCGGCTTTTGAGGGCTTGAATTTGAGATTTATGGTCATCCCACGGGCGGCCTCCGGATCCATATTGGGATCTATGATATTCCGCCCGATCTGGGCCAGGGCCATGGAAAACTTTTCCGCCAGCTCTCCTCCGGCGATGTTGTCAAACGTGATCGGCATCTGCTTCTACCTCCTTAGTCGTTAAAGAACGCCGATGCCATATCCATCTGCACACCGGCCTGTCCGCCCTGCTGGGTGGGCGGGGGAGTCACCGGCTCCTGGATCTGCGCCGGTCTCTGGGGCTGAGGCTCAGAAACGGCTGCATCGGCCTCTGCCGGAGCCGGAGGAGCCAGGAAAGAGGCTTCCGATCCACCCCCTTCCTCCTCACTGTACATGCCGGAGAAACTTTCCGGAAACGCTTCCCGGAGCGCCTGTACCAGAGCCACCTTGCGGATCATCGTAGCCGGTTTCTTGGACCACTGGCTGTTTAAGGAGCCATCCTTCTTCCGGCCGGCATACTCATCAAAGGATACCTCAATACGATATGTGTGGGACCGGTCCTTCCGGTACACTTCCGCATATCCCCCCACAAGCTCCTCTCCGGGAAGTTTCAGGGTTCCGGTCCTGTATACGACCTCGTTCCCGGACATTACGATAATACCGGCCTCCATGCCGTCAAATCCCGGTGTTTTTTCGGCCCGCTTCATAAACGCTTCTTTGCCGACGACCATCGTGGCCGGTTCGTTCCCATACTTGATGCAGTACGCCTCTTTTAACCACGGGTTTAAGCCCGCATATTTGCAGAGATTGATAAACATGACAACCTCCTGCATGGTCACCCGCTCTTTGTCTCCGCTTACCAGGTAATCCCGCACGGTCTGAGGGGTTAAGACGATCTTCTCACCGGCCACCTCAAATTCCACGCGGTCTGCTTTCGGCTGTGTTTTTGTCAGACTGTTTGCTACTGCCATTTTTGTTTCCTCCTTTTACTGCTGCGGAACGGGTCCGAACTGGATCCCGTTATCCTTTAAAAACTGCTTTAACTGCACCATCTGGGCCCTGGTCACATACACCCGCATATCGATCGCAGTCACCGGTTCCTCCGGCTGCAGCTCTTCTGCGGCCGCAGTGGGAGACGTCTCAGCCTTCTGTCCGGCCCGGATGATCTGCTCGGTCTCCTTCTTTTCCCTGGCTTCCCGCTCGGCCTTCTGCCTGGCACGCTCTGCCTCATACTCCTGGCGCTTTCTTTCTGCCGCCTCCAGGCGGTTCTGCTCGGCCAGTGCCGCGCCGATATCATAAGTCTTTAAAAATACGGCTTTCATGTCGGCGGCATAGGGGCTGTCCACCTCATTTAAGACTGCAAGGCCCTCATCCACCCTCTGGATCATGGCAAGGATCTCCGTCTTGACCGCTTTCATAGTCACGCTGGCATTGGCATATTCCGGCCGCATGACCCGCTCAAAGGGAAGATACTCCCCGATATCATGGATGTTGTCCTCATAAAACTCCCGGATCTTATCCGTTTTCTCTTTCCGGAGCCGCTCTTCATATGCCTTTACCTGGCTGTCGATATTGTCAATAGCAGCCTGTACGATGGCCACCAGTTCCTTTTCTTCCCGGTCAAACTGCTCATACGGCTCCAGGTACTTCTTTCTGATCTCTTTCCGTTTGTCCTCCAGGGCCTCCGTGAATTTCCGGAGCTTTGCCCGGTCCGCCCGGGCCTGTTTGATGGTATCATCCGTATACACGGCCATCTCATAATCCCGGACTGTCTCCGAGATCTCCGCCTTCAGTTCCTGGAAATTCCATTTAACCACCTGTGCAAACCCGTTATCCTGCGGGCTGTAAATCTTTAACTCCATAGCTGCCTCCTAAATAACCGGAAGGATGAGATACGGCCTCCGTCCGGAGACCACGCAGTCCCAGAAGCCCTTTTCGGCCTCCACGAGCCACCGGATATCCTCCAGGACCTCATCCCTCTCCCTAAAATAGTGCTTTGTCGTGATCCGGAGCTCTCCGCTCCGGCTGTCCTTTAACTGTGCCTTTAAGACCACGAAATCATATCCCGTCACAGCCAGGTAATGGAGGATCTGGCAGTAATACTGGTCCGGGATCCTCCCGTTCCACTTGACAGTCTGCGCTCCCTGGAGGATCTCCGTGGTTTTGATCTCCAGGATCCCGTGCCGCCCCTCTGGATCCACAAGCTCCCCGTCCAGGGAGGCATGCATCCAGGGGTACTCCGGGTTAAGGAACATGTTGTTCTCCTCATACAGGACCTGGTACTGCGGGAAATCCATGGCAAACAGCGCTCTCAGATGCCCCTCTGCCTCGGTTCCATACCGGACATAATCCCGGTCTGAGATATCCTCCGGAAGTACCAGCCCCATCTTCTCCTCCCAGAGCTGGACGTTGTCCTTATAGGGGCTCAGCCCCACACAGGCAGCTGCATCCGACCCGCCGATATGTTTTTTTCTTGCTTCCAGCCAGGCATCCCTGGAAGGGAGAACAAACCGTTCTGCCGTCATCGCCTATTCCTCCTTACCGGCTTCCAGGATCTGCTTCAGCACCTCTGGTCTGCCGACATTCGCCTCGATCTCCTGGTCCATCAGCCCCTGTGCTTTTCCCGCAAATGCGGCCAGCGCTTCCAGCTGGTCCAGGGGAGAATGGTTTTTCTGTGACGCCTTGACCTGGGAAAAGCACGTATCCGCCAGAATCCTTGGGAAAGAACGGCGAAATGCCCCTTTCAGCATCGAACAGGACCTGGTTCCATCCGGCTCATTTGTGAGCACCACACAGCTTACTGCGTCGCCAGTAAACACCTCTGCTCCCCCGTCAAACTCGATCGTTACTTTTACCATCTTGACATTCCTCCAAATCTCTCTCATAATAAGAATGAAAAGTTATTTTCAATTACCTGGGTCCCCTGGAAGTTGCCGCTTCCGGGGATTCTTTTTCTTCCAGCCTTCTAAAATACATCTCAAGCGCAAAAAGGATGGCATGCGCCATGGTGTAATCCGCTGAAAATCCACGGGACCGCAGACACCGGTTATGTTTGTCCACCCGGGCTTTCAGCTCCCGGGCCTGCCAGCCCTTCAGATAAATAGTTGCCCCTGCGAAATCACTTCCTGGGAAACTAATTTTTACCGCCAGGAATCCGTCTTCCATCCTGTATCCCCCTCTCTAAAAGAAAACTGTCACTGCTGCCAGCCCGATCCCGAATCCGGCCCCGGCCAGGATCCCTGTGCCGATCAGCTCGCCTCCGGCCATCAGCATCCGGACCAGATCTCTCATGGTTCGGTGCCAGGTCCTTCTCCGGCGGCGTACCCGACCCACCGGCATGTACTGGATCTCTTTTTCCATCGTCCTCACCTCCCTTAAATCTCGATTCTCCTGGTCTTACCGTTTCCCCGGTGCACCAGGCACATCTGGCCCTCTGATGCCCACAGTACCAGCCAGTCCCTGGCCATCAGCCCTGCCTTTGCGATCAGCATCGCCTGCTCATCGGTCGGCCGCTTTGGTCTTCTTTTCATCCTCCTCACCTCCCTGTGCTTGTCCACCTGGCCCGCTGTTAAGCGGGAGCCCTCTTGTATCCGGCCGAAGACATCATGGTTTCCTGGATCTTTTCGGAGATGATCCTCCGCTTCTCTTCCGGAATCTTATCCCAGTCAATTTCTTCTCCGGCGATATGCACGATTATCTTTATCTTCACCATCGCCTCACCTCCTGGTTGATACTATGCAAGGATGGTTGTACTTGTTGCCCCTACTTCAGCAGCTCCTCGATGGTCACGCCCAGATAATCTGCACCTTCTCTGGAAAATCAGACTTTTCCATGCTATACTCCTCTTATCAGCACTGCCATGCTGAAAATAACAGAAAGGAGATAATATGCTAACTTTTTTACTCTATTGCGATTTATCAACAATGACCTGCACTTCTTACGACATTAATGCCGAACTTAAAAAAATATCTAGAAGCCATGTCCAGGTAAATGATTCTTTGTGGTTTTTTAAATACCCGGATGATTTTGATGGAAACCTATTACCCAAAGATGAGCAGCTTTTTTATGACCACTTTGAAAAATTTACTAATGAAAATAGTATTATTTTCATTGAAGTTCTACGTAATGACCATTACTACAATTTACCTAATGAAGTTTCTTCATTTCTTGAATCGGATTAGTCAAAGATTCATAAACATCCATCAGAGTTCTTATAGCCTGAATGTCACAAGTATTCAGGCTATCTTTTTCTGAAATCGCATTTACTACCTGCAATACCTTCTTGGCTTGGCAATCTAAAATACATCTATGAATGGTTAATTCTCTATTCGGACTTGCCATCACTCTCACCTCCCTACTTCAGCATATGCAGATATATGCCATAACTTAAAGCTGCCAACACCAGTAAAAGAACTCTGCAAGCGCCCCGACTTTTTGCCGCCAGATACATAATTAGGCAAAAAATAGGTGTGAATATTATTGCCGGTTCCACCTTTATCACCTCCCTACTTCAGCTTTTTTCGATCCAGGTACTTGCTGGAATTCCGGTGGCTCTTTCGATTTTTTCCAGTGTTGCCAAAGAGGGTTTAGATTCGTCATTTTCCCACCGAGCCACAGTGCCATTTCCGATGTTACACATTTTCTCAAAAGCGCTAATGGACAGATCTTTTTCTCTGCAATAATTTTTTACCTTCTGAAAAATCATTCCTCAGATCTCCTCTCTAAAAATATTATGTTTTAGAGAAAAACCTATTGACTAATATTAGAAAATACTCTAAAATAAGAATTGTCCAGAAACTTATTAATCGGGTGATTCTCTATTGTTTTTAGGCTTTTCTCTAATTCATAGCCCCATTATATAGAGTATTCCCTATTTTGTCAAGCTGTTTTTAGGCTTTTATCGAATTTTAATTAGGAGGTACTCTATGACCAGCGTAGATCGAGTAAAGACAATCTGCAAAGAACGCAGAATTCCGATAAGCAGATTAGAAAAGGATTTGGGATTTTCCAATGGTTATATTGGGCAGCTTAGAAAAGGAGTGCTTCCTGACGACCGATTACGGGCGATAGCCGACTATTTGGATGTGACCACACAATATTTAATGGTGGGGGATGATTCAGAGAAGCCAGCCCCCGTTCTGACCGCCAGAGACGAGCGGGATATCACCAAATCCCTTGACCATATCATGTCGGAGATTCTGAGTGGTGACGACGGCCCGCTGTATTATAACGGACAGGAGATCGATCAAGCATCCCTGAGCTTGCTGAGAAACGCATTTGAGTTTGCATTGAGAGAAACCAAAAAGGAAAACAAGGAAATATACAATCCTCACAAAAATAAGGGGTGATATCGTTTGGAGAGTACCGACCACAAATCCAGGCGGCTAATCCGATATTATGTCCGGCTGACTGGGACGAGGAATCCAGTTACGATTGCAAAGGCCGCCGGGATCCGGATCGCCATTGTCCCTTTGGGTAACATCCTGGGGAATTACAAACTCATAAAGCGAAAGCGCTGGATCTTTGTAAATTCGGATATATCGGTGGACAGCCCGCTGTTTCTGGTTATCGTGGCGCATGAACTTGGCCACGCACTTCTCCATCGGAAGGAGAATTGTGCTTTTATAAAAAATAAAACCCTGTTATTGACATCGGGGATTGAGCGGGAAGCTAACCGGTTTGCAGCTGAGCTGCTCATTGATGACGATATGATATCCGAATATAAAGAATGCACGATTGAGCAGTTCTGTCAGGGTACAGGGTACCCGAAAGAGCTGGTTGAATTAAGGTTAAAACAGCCTACGGCGTTTTAATAAAATACTTTCGGGGAGGAAGGAATATGGCACTTATAAAATGCCCAGAATGTGGAAAGGAATTTTCGGAGCGTGCAGCAGCTTGTCCTGTCTGTGGCTTCCCGACAAATGAAATAATCACAAATACTCCTATTGGAGATACCTGTGATATAGCCGGTTCAGAAGAGTCTCTGTCCACAAAACTATGGAATGCTGCCCAGTCTGGCATCCAGTCTGCGGTTGAGACACATTCAAACGCTTATAAAGCCACCAGGCAAATTGGACCTGTCCAGATTGATGAAGTACACTCTGCATTCCGTATCCATGGTGCGGTTCCCGTAAATGGGAAAAAAGATGGAATCGGAAAAACCTTTTTTAAAGGAACCTTAGCCTTATCTACGATGGGAATGTCTTTAGCTGCCGAAAAACTTATCGGAGGAAATAAGCAGAAAGTCGGAAGCAAAGAGTGGCTTGATTTTTCCGATCTGCTTAATTATGATTTGCTCGAAGATGAAAGTCTTGTTACAAGCGGCGGAGTCGGACAAGCCCTCATTGGCGGTGCGCTATTTGGCGGTGCCGGTGCTATTGCAGGCGGGATAACCTCTAAGAGATCCCAGAAAAAGAAAATTGAATCTTTGATTATTAAGATCACCACAAACTCTTTCTCATATCCGTGCTATATGATACCCTTAATTACAAAGCCCACAAAAATAGATAGCAAAGAATATAAGAATGCGTTTACCCTTGCCCATCAAATATTATCGGCTCTTGACGTTATTACCCATCGGCAATAATAAATTCCCCCCTCAGTCCCACTGGGACCCCAGGGGAACCACCTTGACAATATAATATACTTACCCGGGCAGCCAGTAGAGCGGCTGCGGTTCCCGCCCTAAGTCTTGGAAGGGAGGGATGCCTTATGAGTACATATGAAGAATTCCAGATCATCCTGGGCGTTGCCATGCTGATCGTAGCCATTCTGAATTATACCCATAAGAAATAGCCGCCCTGCTCTCTGGTAAAGAATAGGCGGCTGTTTCTTAGCTTCTTATAATCGCCAGGGCGGGGAGCCTTAACCTCCCTTACTGGCTGTCTTGTTAAGTATATTATATGTCACCCGGACCTTTTTGTCAAATCAAACAGGAAAACCGCCCGGTGTTACCAGCACCAGACGGCTTCCATAGATTTCTCTTGCCAGGTCGCACCCGGAAAGATATATCAGATTAACCACCTAGATTATATCATCTCCGGAGCGCTCTGGCAAGGGGCGTATTTTTTATACACTTTTTCCATAAGTTTTATAAGGAGATGATAACATGACGGAACCAATACCTCTTTCCATCGGTGCTGCCTACATCCGTGTCAGCACGGACGACCAGACCGAGCTGTCCCCGGACGCCCAGCTGCGGATGATCCTGGATGCGGCAAAAAAAGACGGCATCACGATCCCACCGGAATTTATCTTTATGGAAGACCACGGCGTTTCCGGCCGCCGGGCCGACAACCGGCCGGAATTCCAACGGATGATCTCGGTTGCCAGACAGGCACCGTCGCCCTTCCAGTACCTGTATCTCTGGAAATTCTCCCGGTTCGCCCGGAACCAGGAGGAGAGCGCGTTTTATAAGGGGATCCTCCGGAAGAAATGCGGCGTGGCCATCAAGAGCGTATCCGAGCCCATCATGGACGGCATGTTCGGCCGCCTGATCGAGACCATCATCGAGTGGTTTGACGAATACTATTCCTACAATCTCTCCGGAGAGGTCCTGCGGGGCATGACCGAAAAAGCCCTGCGCAACGGATACCAGTCCTCCCCCTGTTTGGGGTACAGCGCCGTCGGCGACGGCCAGCCC
>ENA-ORRZ01000598-ORRZ01000598.1-human-gut-metagenome-genome-assembly--contig:-NODE-598-length-31856-cov-4.642779_pt1 | contig 31856 bp, 24 predicted proteins | sample MGYA00242185_ERZ509152 | MGnify/ENA primary metagenome ERZ509152 (study PRJEB26280, sample SAMEA2338668) | human gut metagenome | biome: human gut; feature: human-associated habitat; material: faeces... | reverse complement strand
CCCAACTCGCTTCGCTCAGACAGGGATGCTCCGGACGCTCGCTTCGGTCTCTTCGCTTTACGCCCGTCCGCTAAGGCCGTCCAAAGGAAAGCGTCGCTTTCCTCTTATATCCTCCGTGGTATTTTAATTCTCAATTCATAAATTATAAATCAAAAATTCAACCATCATGATCACACAAACCTATCCTGCTCCGGAAACCTCTAAGAAGAGCGTTTGGAGCATTATCTTAAAAGTCATCATTGCCGTGGCCACCACAATCGCCGGAGCATTCGGACTACAAGCCTGCCAGATGCTCTAGTTTAAAGTTGGCTCTCACTCTTCACATCCCTCTTTACATTTAAGTACATGTGCGCATATCATATACATAATATAATACTTACAAAAGAGGGGGATGTGAGACCTCCTCACAGAGCCGGAAGGCTCTACATCCGGCCTAAGCGGACGGGCGTAAAGCGGAGAGACCGAAGCTAGCGGCAGGAGCGTCCCTGTCTGAGCGAAGCGAGTTGGGACGCGACAGCGAGCGTAGGTCTCGGAGTAGCCCGTCCGGTTAAGCCTTGAACTTTTGGTTACTTTTCTTTCAAGAGAAAAGTAACGACAAGCTATCCATCCAAGACCTCGTACTTAGAGTGCCGGCTTTTGAACTCGGGGACGATCGCCTTCATCTTGCCCACGATGGCCATATCGTCCCTCGAGCGGCCTAGGCCGACGAGTTCATCTATATCTTGGCAAACCGTATCATAATCGTACTCCCGTACCTTGGCGATCTTGATCTTCGGATGGAAGGTAGGCAGCGTGATCTCCTCGTCGTTCAGTACCTCCTCGTACAGCTTCTCGCCGGCACGAAGACCCGTAAACCGGACCTCTACGTTCTTGGCGCCCGAAAGCTGAATCATACGTTTCGCCAAGTCGATGATACGCACGGGTTTGCCCATGTCGAAGACGAAGATCTCCCCACCGTTACCCATCGTACCCGCCTCCAATACCAACCGGCAGGCCTCCGGGATCAGCATGAAGAAACGGATGATATCCGGATGCGTCACTGTCACGGGACCGCCCTTGGCAATCTGTTCACGGAACAATGGGATCACGGAGCCGTTAGAACCCAGCACGTTGCCGAAGCGGGTCGTAACGAACTGCGTCACGCCTTCCACATGGCCCTCCTTGATCGCTTTGTCGAGGCTCTGCACGTAAATCTCGCAGATGCGCTTCGAGCAACCCATCACATTCGTAGGATTCACCGCCTTGTCCGTGGAGATCATCACGAACTTCCTCGTGCCATACTTCACGGCCAAGTCGGCGATCACACGGGTACCGTCCACGTTGTTACCCACACTCTCGCAAGGATTATCCTCCATCATCGGAACGTGCTTATAAGCCGCCGCATGGAACACGTAGGCGGGGCGATGCTCCGAGAAGATCTCCTCCATGCGAGACTTGTTAGCGATGTCCGCCACCAAGGTATAGGCGTTGATATCCCGCCAATCCCTCGCCATCATCAAGCGGATGTCGTGCAAGGGGGTCTCCGCCTGATCTACCAAGATCAAGCGATCCGGAGTGAACGAGGCGATCTGGCGCACCATCTCGCCACCGATGCTGCCGGCGGCTCCCGTTATCAGGATGCGTTGACCACGAAGCAAGCGGCCCACCGCCTCCATGTCTATCTCTATCTTTTCCCGGGGAAGCAGATCCTCGATCTCAACCTTCCGGAGTTGTGTATGTGTCAAATCGCTCCTGCCATCCCATTCTTGTGCCGCCGGGGTCACGTAGATCTTGATCCCCGCCTCCGCCAAACGGGCCACCATATCCGGCTGTTCCCGGATGGAGTCGCTCTTCAAGGGGGAGACGAAAAGGATCGTCGCCCGCTCCCGGCGCATCGCATCGATCAGCTCCTCATCGAAAGGGTACACACGCACTCCCATCAATATACGATTCTGCATGTTCCCGGCCTCCGAGACGAAGCCTGCCAGCACGTACTGTGCGGGATCTTGGTTCTGGATGCTCTTCGCCAAACTGATACCGCCCTGCTTCACGCCGAAGATAAAGGCACGCTCAGCCTTCGACTGGCGAAAGGTCGTCACGTAGAAATACTTCACGAACACACGCATCGCCCACATCAAGCTCATCGCCAGCAGGGAGGATAGCACAAGGTCTCGTTTACGGATATACACCAAGTAAGGCGAAAAATCCGTAAACTCTTGGAAGGTCACCACGCAAACCACACCGAACAGCACGGCGAAGCCCACCCGTTGCAAATCCACGAAGGAAGAGTAACGAATGATGCCCGAATACGTACGGAACAGCCTAAAGCCCACCAGATAAGGCACTAGGCAAACACCCCACGTGAGCGACAGGTGCCAAAAGATGCCCATCGTGGCGAAGATCCCGTTATTCAAGGCATATACCAGCAAGCCTGAAAACAGGATCACCAAGCAATCCAACAGGATAATGCTCCAATACGGCAACGCTTTCCTTGAGAAATACCACGTTGAGAGTTTAGAAAAAAGGTTCATCATGAATAAAATTTTTGGTTCATGTCAGCTGGGGCAAGCCCTCCACCTCACCGGCATGCCATCTTCGGTAGTCAGTCAAGGAGGATTCGGGGACGGTCAGCACCACGTAATCCGTCTCGTCCTGCCTCAAAATATGTTTACGGGCGTACGAACGCAACGAGCGATCCGTCACGGACACCATCACGATCGGGAACGGGTAGGCGAACAGGCGCAGCGGCGTGATCTCGCTATCCGGGAAGGTGAGACACAACTGATAGGCAGAACGCTCGAAAGCCACCCAATAAGGACCCGTACAATATAAATGGACGAGGTACGGTTCGTGCGCTCACGATCCATGATCTCGCTCAGATGCTCGTTTAGTAACGTAACCAAGCGTATGCCAGAAGGAAGAGAAGGCATGTTTTGAATTTTTAATTTTCAATTCCCACGTGTTTTAGCCAGCGGTCGTAGTCGGCTAACCGACGGATCAAGAATAATTTACTCTTCTTCGGGGAGGATTCCCGGCTCCACGGATCGATCAACTCGTGCGCACGATAATAATAGATACTGCTATCCGTACAACCATAAAGCGTAAGTAGTAATAATGCCAACGACTGTTCCGCACGAATCAAGGGTAAGAACGAGACGATCGTTCCGATCAACGACTTTTGCCGCTCCTCGTCCCCTAGTATCGTATAGGCGGGCAACAAGAGGGAATAGAGCTTGCACCGCATCACGGCAGAATCCAACTGTAACTCTCCATAGGCACGCAAGGTCTCGGTCGCCAGCTCACGATCTATAGCCGTAACGCCACCATCCCCCCAATGACGGCCCAACGCCTCATGAAGACCATTTTGTATCCGGGAATTGTCCAAACGGGTATATACATGCTTGCCTTCCTCGGCCAAGCTGATCACCTCATACTCGCCCGGCTGAACACGCAATAAAGGAACCCACATCCAGTTGTCCACGCATACCATTACCTCCCGCTCGCCAACACCGGGCTGTATTACTACACTTGCCTCAACACCTTTGAAACGACCATCCGTGATGCGTATCCGGTCACCTTTACGCAAATAACCCGCTTCCGGCACATACACCGGAAGCTCATCCGAGTAAGAACGGGCCACCCAACGCAAGTTTTCCATCTCACGATCGGAGACAAAAGGATATGAGCCACGGCCATCCACGCTAGGCAGGAAATTATACAAGGGAAAATCTCGTTTCAAACGGAAGATCTCATACACAGAAGAGCGGATAAACACATAATTGTAGAGTAACGGACGGTGAGTCTCCACCAAACGCCCCTCACGGCGATGCATCTCCACGAAAGAGGGGGCGAAAAAATCGAACGTAGGCTCGCCCAAACGCACCCTGCGATCTAACTCCTTCCGCAAACCTTTGGCTGGACCTTTGTGACAAGCGGGAAGAGATAACACATACCATCTTACGGTGTGGACATCACGCAATGGTAAAGGGGGAAGATCATGACCCATAGATACTTCGATGCCATATCAGCGTATTCTATTAACACACTGATAATCTAATACTTAAATCAAATATCGTTTTCTATTCCCGAAAATTTTAAAGCAATAGAAACCATGTCAATATCTCTTCTATCGGGACGTGGAAGATCGGCTACTTGGGAAGTAGCGTAATCTTCCACGCCGCAAATTTAGTAAAAAACACCGAATAACAAACAATTTTTAGGCTTTGTGTAAGCTTTGTTTGTTTTCTGAATTTATCTTTCCTCGATTTTTCGTTTCTATTCGTGGTGTATGGGCACGACAATGGAGACGAAACGACCTCATATTTCCTGCATCATCACGTCTCCAAAAAAAATCGTACGAACATCGTGTAGAGACGGGGCGTGTCCCGTCTCATCCCCTCAAATGGGTATTTTAAATTACTGCCAGACGGTGGGAGACGGAGCACGCTCCGTCTCTACAACTGGGTAATAATCATTTCCTATCTTTTACGCTACTTCCCAAGTAGCCGATCGCCTACCCCACCTTTGATACATTATTATATATGCTCTCGAAGCAAGCCTTGTTCACCGCAGACATCTTATCCAAAGAGAAGCTCTTCAAATAGATTTGCGTCGTCTTGATTGATTGGTGTCCCAGCAATTCGCTGATCATCTCGATCGGTACACCCTGTTCCTTCAAGGTCGTAGCGAAAGAGTGACGGATTGAGTACGAGGTAACCATTTCCGTCACACCACAGGCATTTGCCAGTTCCTTCAAGGAACTGTTGAAATCAGCCAAGGCAGAGGTATATTCCCGGAAGGCCTCTTCACCCGTTTTCGTCCCACTCAAGAAAGTGAATAGATAAGGAGAATCCCTAAGCGTGTCGGTCATTAACGCAGCCAACAACTCCTTGGCCACAGGCTGTATCTCGACCAACATCGGTGTACCCGTCTTCTGGCGGTTATACCTCAAGACACCATTCCGGATATCACTCTTTTTCAAATGAGCGAAATCGACAAACGCCATACCGCAAAACAAGAACATCAAACACAATGCCCGCTGTGTTTTCCGCAGCCCCGAATCATCCAACGGAGCGGTCATCAACAAACGCAAGGATTCCGTAGGCAACGCCTTCTTCTGTTTGCTTTTCACTCCCATGAAAATTCCCTTGAACAAATAACGGGAAAAAGGAGCCTCCCCATTCTCCATCGCCAACCCATACACACGGCGAATCCCACGCATATAGGTAGACACCGTATTCCACGAGCATTCCCGGTCCCGCAAATAGTCTTGATACCTCAAAAGCATTTCCCGGTCGATACGGGTATAAGGAATCACCTCCTGCCCACAAAAACGCAGGAATGAATTCAAGGCATCTTGATAACTCTTGGCGGACGAATAACGTCCTTGCTCTCTCAATCGGGCTATATACATCCGCATACCCTCCGCTAAATCATACTGTTTCATATTTTCACGTATAAAAAAAGTAAATTACAATAAAAAACACGGTTAATTCGTGATTGTCTACTTACATTTGCAGAAAAACAAATACCATGGACAAGATCGTAGAAATAGCCCGGTTCACCTATCCGGCGGATGCCCAACCGCTGATGGCCCTGTTGAGGTCGGAAGGGATAGAATGTTATCTCCGCAATGAGTTAAGCAGCCAGATCATGGCCGGTTACGTAGACGTAGGCGGCGCACGGGTGGAGATTCTGGAAAGCGACGTTCCCCGAGCCATGAAGATCATGGAGGAAGGCGGTTACGACCTACCCCGGGAAGACGAGCAAGCGGAACCGGTAGAACAAGTCGCCGGATTCGCACGTCATATCCCTTTTCTACGAAAATATCCCTTAGAGAAACAAATCATGATCCTATTCGTCATCATAGCTGTCTTTTTGGCTTTGGTGATTTACTTCGGATCGCTTATTTCCTCAAACTAAACAAATGTAATCAATGGCACGCAGAAAGATAACAAATAGTCAAGCCGTATGTATCACCTTACTATGGGGTGTCTTATGCTACATGCTGCTTGTATACAGCGAAACGATCAATTTCGACGTCATATTTGCCCTTGTAGCCTCCGCTATCATTGTGTTCGTTCCGATCTATAAGAGTTTCAAGCATAGAGATGAATAACATTTCGTCGTTTTTTCAAACTTAATATATCTAAATGATATTTTTTACGCATTTTCTCTTTCAATTATTTGCTAGTGTCAAAAATTAGCTTACCTTTGCCACGTCGTTAAACAAACGGCGTACGGATAACAAAATGGTATAACATTCTAAATATAAAATTCAGTCATGAAGGCAAGTGAAGTTTTAGACAACTTGAAAAGAAGATTTCCGAACGAACCGGAATATCATCAAGCAGTATCAGAGGTTTTAGGGACTATCGAGGAAGCTTACAACGAGCATCCGGAATTTGAGAAAAGCAACTTGATCGAGCGCCTTTGTATCCCCGATCGCATTTTCTCTTTCCGTGTAACTTGGATGGACGATAAGGGACAAATCCAGACGAACATGGGTTACCGTATCCAGCACAACAACGCTATCGGCCCGTACAAAGGCGGTATCCGTTTCCACGCTTCCGTAAACCAATCGATCCTTAAGTTCTTGGCTTTTGAGCAAACGTTTAAAAATTCACTGACTACATTGCCGATGGGTGGTGGTAAAGGAGGTTCCGACTTTAGCCCGAGAGGAAAGTCAAACGCTGAGATCATGCGTTTCTGCCAAGCCTTCATCCTTGAGTTATGGCACCATATCGGTCCGGACACGGATGTTCCCGCCGGCGATATCGGTGTAGGCGGACGTGAGGTGGCTTATATGTATGGAATGTACAAGAAATTGGCTCGTGAGAATACGGGCACATTCACGGGTAAGGGTATCGAGTTCGGAGGTTCCTTGATCCGTCCGGAAGCTACAGGTTACGGAAACGTATATTTCTTGTTGCAGATGCTGAAAACCCGCAACATTGATATCAAGGACAAGGTAGTTTGTGTATCAGGTTCCGGAAACGTGGCTCAATATACGGTAGAGAAATTAATCAGTCTTGGAGCGAAAGTTGTCACGATGTCTGATTCCGACGGTTATATCTATGATCCGGATGGTATCGACCGTGAGAAACTGGATTATATCATGGAGTTGAAGAACTTGTATCGTGGCCGTATCCGTGAATACGCGGAGCAATACGGATGCAAATATGTACAAGGCGCTCGTCCTTGGGGAGAGAAATGCGACATCGCTATGCCGAGCGCAACCCAGAATGAGTTGAACGGCGACGATGCCAAGACTTTATTGGCCAACGGTTGCTTCGCCGTATCCGAGGGTGCTAACATGCCTTCTACACCAGAAGCTATCGACGCATTCCTTGAGGCCAAGATCCTTTACGCTCCGGGTAAGGCCGCTAACGCAGGTGGTGTATCCGTTTCCGGTCTTGAGATGACTCAGAACGCACAGAAGTTAAGCTGGAGCAGCGAGGAAGTAGACCAGAAACTTCAAAGCATCATGGAAAACATCCACGAGCAATGCGTAAAATACGGAAAGCAAGAGGATGGTTACGTAAACTACGTGAAAGGCGCCAACGTAGCCGGCTTCATGAAGGTAGCTAAGGCTATGATGGCACAAGGAATACTCTAGGTAATTGAAAATTAAGAATTGAGAATTGAAAATTAGTTAGAGAGGAGCGATTGATGATCATATAAGCGAGGGGGATAGGCTTTGAGAGGCTATTCCCCTTTCTTATTTCCGACGAAGTCCCAATTTTCAATTTTCAATTCTTAATTTTCAATTAAAAAGCGGTATCTTAGTGCCGTAAATCGATAAGTATGATAACAGAAGAACTTAGGAAGCTATACCAATCATATACCGGATCACCGGCAGAGGAAATAACGGAGTTACCGTCATCCGGCTCTAACCGCCGGTATTTCAGGATAAAAGGTCCTGAGACGTTGATTGGAGTTAGTGGCACTTCTATTGAGGAGAACGAGGCTTTTATCTATATGGCAAAACATTTCCGGGGGAAGGGCTTACCCGTACCGCAAGTATATGCCAGCTCGGACGACCATTCATTTTATATCCAAGAAGATTTAGGAGATACGCTTCTTTTCAACGCCATCGAGAAAGGCCGTAAAAGCAGTGTATTCGACGAGGAGGAACGCCGTTTATTACACAAGACGATCACCAAACTCCCCGACATCCAGTTCTTGGGGTCCGACGGTTTCGATTTCTCGTATTGCCATCCGCAAGCCGAGTTCAACCAACGGTCTATCCTTTGGGACTTGAATTATTTCAAGTACTGTTTCTTAAAGGCTACCGGGATGGAGTTTCAAGAAAACCGTCTGGAAGATGATTTCTTGAAGATGAGCGACGTATTGTTACGCAGTTCATCCGCCACGTTCCTATACCGTGATTTCCAGTCACGCAATGTTATGGTAAAGGACGGAGAGCCTTGGTTTATTGATTTTCAAGGTGGACGAAAAGGCCCGGTTTATTACGACGTGGCTTCCTTCCTTTGGCAGGCGAAAGCGAAATATCCGGAGGATCTGAGGAATGAATTACTATCGGATTATATCACGGCCCTACGTAAATATATCCCGGTAGACGAGGCTTACTTCCATAGCCAGCTGCGCCATTTCGTCCTGTTTAGGACCTTGCAGGTATTGGGGGCTTATGGTTTCCGGGGATATTTCGAGAAAAAACCCCATTTCATCCAAAGCGTCCCGTTCGCAATCGAGAACCTGCGGCAGTTATTGAAGAATGACTATCCGGAATATCCCTATTTATGCTCCGTCCTTCGTGAGCTTACCGGGTTGAAACAATTCACGGACGATATCCAGAAACATATGCTGGAAGTAAAGGTCATGAGCTTCGCCTATAAAAAAGGAATCCCGAACGACCCTAGCGGGAACGGAGGTGGATTCGTATTCGATTGCCGTGCGATAAATAACCCCGGTAAATACGAGCGTTACAACCATTTCACCGGTTTGGATGAGCCAGTGATCCAGTTCTTGGAGGATGACGGGGAGATCACGAACTTCCTCGAGCATGTCTACCATATCGTAGACGCCTCGGTAAAACGATATATGGATCGTGGATTCACCAATTTGATGATTTGTTTCGGATGTACGGGAGGACAGCACCGTTCGGTCTATTCCGCACAGCATCTGGCGGAACATCTTAACACCAAGTTCGGAGTAAAAGTACATTTAGTACATAGAGAACAAAATATAGAACAACTCTTTAACCCTACATTATGAAAGCTATGATTTTCGCGGCCGGTACTGGTTCCAGACTGAAGCCGTTAACCGATCACACGCCAAAAGCGCTTATACCTATCGGGGGCAAACCGATGCTAGAACACGTCATACTGAAACTGAAATCCTCCGGTTTCGACCAGATCGTGATCAATATCCACCATTTAGGCAACCAGATCGTGGATTTTCTGGAGGCGAACAACAACTTCGGTGTCCGGATCGAAATCTCGGACGAGAGCGATTATCTGCTGGATACGGGAGGAGGAATCAAGAAGGCCACTTCTCTTTTATGCGGGAACGAGCCTTTCTTGATACATAATGTCGATATCTTATCGAACGTGGATCTCAAGAAACTATACGATACCCATGTACAAACGAACCCGTTGGCTACCTTACTCGTCAGCCAGCGCAATACCTCACGTTATCTATTATTTAATAAGGAGAATAGACTGTGTGGTTGGCGTAATCATGAGACCGGCGAGGTAAAATCTTACTATCCCTATTTTGACCCGGATCAACACAACGAGTACGCCTTTAGCGGAATCCACGTACTCTCGCCCAAGATATTGGAGCTGATGGAAGAATGGACCGGAAAGTTCTCTATCATTAACTTCTATCTGGCTATTTGCGCCAAAACCGATATCAGGGCTTATATGGCGGATAACCTAAAACTATTGGATATCGGCAAGCCGGAAACCTTGGCCGCCGCCGAGGAATGGCTACGACAAAACATCTAACAAAATATTTCACACATGAAAAAAACTAGTTTTATCTACTTACTCTTGTTGATCGCGCTGGGCCTCAGCTCTTGCCAGCAAGAGAAGACTTTCAAGGTTCTTCAATTCAACATCTGGCAGGAAGGCGCTGTCGTAAAAGGAGGCTTTGACGCTATCGCTGACGAGATCGTAAGAAGTAACGCTGATTTCGTTACGTTAAGCGAGGTACGTAATTATCATCAGACCCGTTTTTGCGACCGGATCGTGGAAGCGTTGCAGCAAAGAGGACAAACGTACTATTCTTTCTACACCGAGGATTCCGGTCTGTTAAGCCGCTACCCGATCACAGATAGCACGACCGTCTATCCCTTGAACGATGACAGGGGTAGTATGTACAAGGCCATTACCCACATCGGCGATACCGAGGTAGCTCTTTACACCGCCCATCTGGATTATCGCAATTGCGCTTATTACGATGCCCGTGGATACGACGGAAATACATGGGACGAGGAACCTCCTGTCACCAATCTGGATACACTCCTATGGTTGAACGAACAATCTGTCCGTGACGACGCTATCGCTTGCTTCCTAAAAGAGGCGAAAAAGGATCGGGAAGCTGGACGGATCGTTATCCTCGGAGGGGACTTTAACGAGCCTTCCCATCTGGACTGGACCGAGGCGACCAAAGAGATGAGAGACCACCAAGGATTGGTTGTTCCTTGGCACGTATCCGTCATGCTGGAGAAAGACGGCTTCAAAGATACGTACCGTGAGATCTTCCCGAACCCTGTAACTCATCCGGGACTTACCTGCCCGGCGGACTGTAAGGATATCGCTTTAGAGAAATTAGTTTGGTCGCCGAAAGCGGACGATAGAGATCGCATCGATTTCATCCATTACGCTCCATTCGAGGGATTAACGCTTACAGATGTATGTATCATCGGTCCGAAAGGTGACATCCTCCGTGGGCAAAGAGAGACGGAAGAGACCTCCGACCCGATCATGACTCCCCTTGGAATCTGGCCTACCGACCACAAAGCGGTTCTTGCCACTTTCCACTTGAAATAAAAAATGGATTCGCGAGCCCCGTCTTACCGGCTCGTCTCGCAAATCCACAAACAACTATCTTCTCTTGAAACGCTATCTTTTTATGGTTTCAATACCACGCCAAGACTTTTCTTCCCATCCATCTTAATCGTAATCGGAGCATCAAAACGTACATGACGAAGATATTCCGTCTCCTCTACGGCAGGTTGCGCATTCAAGAACGCCTCATCGAACCAACCATCTCCCTTAAATGGATTAACCGTAAAATAGCCCACTCCGAACGAAGTCAGGTTCTGGAAGAAATGGGTACCTTGACTCGGGTCTACCCGATAATTCTCCAATCCGCACTCCACGATCACCCGTGCGTTACTGATATGCGGCCATTTCACCGGAATACCCAACCAAGAGTCGCTGCTCCCCCATCGGCCGGGGCCGACTAATACGTATCCTTTCTCCTGATCGGTGAACGAACGGTTCATCTTCTCGATCTCATAAGCGATCAACTGATTATTGGATGAATTAAAAGCGCCCGTCTTCACATAGATAATATCCTGTACGTCGCCAACGATACCATGCCCCAAAACACTGGTAGAAGAAAGGATGGTTTCCTCGTTCTTCACCAAGCTCAGATCCTCGTCCATAATCTCTTTATTATCTACGATCGGACGGATTTGCAACAGATAGAAAGTCGCCCTTGTATGATCCGAAGGGTCCATGTTGACAGCGAACTCAATCTCGACCGGACGACCCATTTCCTGCTGCCCGATCCGTAAGATCTGATCCAACGTATCCGCCAGCGGGAATACGTCATGCTGTAGGATATTCACGAAAGAAAGGATCTTACGACCGCCCGGATAATAACCGTCACGGATAATCTGATCGTACGGATCGTATGTAGAGACAATATATTTCAAGGAACCTTCAGCGTCAGCGTCCTTCAAACCCAGCTTCACCAAGTTAAAGGCATCATCCACCGAGAAAGCCTCCGCCATATTCTTCAAATCCAAGGCATAGAAACGAGTCTGCGTTTCCCTAAGAGCGAAATCCATCGTACTCATCTGCAAGATACTATGGGGATGTCGGGGAGAGAAACGCAAGGTTTGCCCGCCGTCGACGATATACTTACCCAATCCCAAGGCGATATTCGCGATCCCATCTTCCGCCTTCTCGTTACCGATCGGATAGAAATTCAAGGAACGGGCCACGCCCGACATCGTCGGATAGAAATGATCATTATAACGGGAGCCCACCACTTCTTGCAAGACGATAGCCATCTTCTCCTGATCGATCAAGTTCGAGGTAGCCGTCATATACGCCTTACTGTCCTTATAAAAGACAGAGGCATACACCGCCTTGATAGCGTCGCTCACCGTACGGAGCATATCGTATTTCTCCTCGATCTTAGGTACCATATACGTAGAATAGATCCCGGCGAAAGGTTGATAATGCGAATCTTCCAGCAGGCTGGAGGAACGCACGGCGATCGGGCTTTTCACCACATCGAAGAAAGCCATCAAGTCCTCGATTAAACGGGAGGGCAAGCTGGCCCGCAAGAAATACCGGAGGATCGTCTCGTCGTCCGCATCGCCCAGCGCTACCGGATACAACTCGTTCGTCTCCATGAACTCGTCGAAGATATCGGTACAGATCACGACCGTCTTCGGGATATTCACGGCAAAATTATCACTCTCCAGCTTAGGGTATCGCTTCACCATCGCACCGATAAAGGCAAGACCTCTACCCTTACCTCCCAGCGAACCGTCACCGATACGGGCAAAATTACTATACTCATCAAAACGATCCTTCTGATAAACCGCCACGACACCCGTGTTCTTCATCCGGCGATATTGCACGATCAAGTCGAAAATCAATTTCCGAGCCTCATCCATATCCTTATAGTCACTCACGTCCACATGCTTCAAAACCTCGGCGGGCGGAAACATGGCACGGGAATAAAAGAAACGGGAGAAATGATTCCGGGAGAGATGGTAAACCAACGAATCGTCGGGAATCTGGAAGACTTTCTTTTGAAGGTCTTTCAAATCCTTGATGCGCATGATCTCCTCTTTCGTATGCGGATTCAGGATCACGAAATCGCCGAAGCCGAAACGCTGCATGATCTTCTTTTTCAAATCCTGCGGGTAACTCTTGGAATTCTTATCGATAAACGAGGCGTTCAGTTCCTTCGCGTACACATGGTTGCTGGCCTCCGAAGATTCCAGCACGAAAGGAATGATCAAACCCGTTTTCCGTACATACTGTCCGAACTTATAACCGGCATACGGATCTTTCACGCCATTGTGCATAAAACTCATATCCGAGATAATACCCAACATATTATCCCGATACTGATCAAAAATACGTACCGCCTCCTCGTAATTCCGGGCCAATTTGATCTTCGGACGACCCCGCATACGCAACGTACGCTGGTGATCGTTCAACGCCTCCTTCGCGAACATTTGGCTCTGCTCCAGCACGAACTTATATAAATGAGGCAAAGCGGACGAATAGAAACGAATGGAATCCTCCACCAACAAGATGATCTGTACGCCCACGCTGGCCGTATCGTCCGGAGCGTTCATCTTATCCTCGATCAACTTGATAATCGCCAGTAACAACTCCGAGTTACCCAACCAGCTGAACACATAATCGATAGCGCTCAGATCCTCGTTGGCGATCCGCTTAGACACCTCTTTCGAGAAAGGAGTCAATACAACGATCGGGATATTCGGATAATGCACCTTTATCTCGCTCGCCGCAGCGAATATATCCCGGTTATCCATATTCGGCATGCAAATGATCAATTCGAAGTTCCGGTTCTTCAACTCATTCAAAGCCTCCTCCTCGGTAGTCACCTGCGTAAACCGGGGTGGGTAACGGAGGCTTAAGGAAGTATATTCGTTAAATATCTGCTCATCTACACGCCCGTCATCTTCCAGCATGAAGGAATCATATTTCGTAGCGATAAGCAATACATTATATATACGCTTATTCATTAGATTGGCAAACGGGGTGTCTCTGAACACCAAGTCTTTTAAGTTCGGTATACCGCTCATAATAGATTCTGATAGAATTATTCGAGTCAAATGTAAGGAAAAATAATAACTATTGAAACATGAAAGTACGCATTCTGACTCTAACTGAAGATTTTTAGGTTTTCACTGATAAAAAGTAAGCGAAACTCTTGGTCATTCCAAAGAATTACCTACATTTGCCAACAGAATGTTATCCTTTTAAAGAATATAAATGCTATGAAGACTGAAGTTATTTTATCAGCGCTAGAGGCAAAACATCCGGGAGAAAAGGAGTATTTGCAAGCAGTAAAAGAAGTGCTTTTATCAATTGAGGAAGTGTACAACCAACATCCGGAATTTGAGAAAGCGAAAATCATTGAACGCCTAGTTGAGCCGGAACGTATTTTCACTTTCCGTGTGCCTTGGGTAGATGATAAAGGTGAGATACAAGTTAACTTGGGATACCGTGTTCAGTTCAACAACGCAATCGGCCCGTACAAGGGAGGCATCCGTTTCCACCCGTCCGTTAACTTGTCTATCTTGAAATTCTTAGGATTCGAGCAAACATTTAAAAACGCTTTGACAACCCTTCCGATGGGTGGTGGCAAAGGTGGTTCCGATTTCGCTCCGAGAGGAAAGAGCGATGCCGAGATCATGCGTTTCTGCCAAGCGTTTATTCTTGAATTATGGCGTAATCTTGGTCCGGACAGGGATGTTCCGGCTGGCGATATAGGCGTAGGTGGCCGTGAGGTTGGTTATATGTACGGTATGTACAAGAAATTGGCTCGCGAGAACACAGGTACGTTCACGGGTAAGGGCATGGAGTTCGGAGGTTCTATCCTTCGTCCGGAAGCTACCGGCTTCGGCGCTCTTTATTTCGTACATCAAATGCTGGAGACTCACGGAATCGATATCAAGGACAAGACGGTCGCCATCTCCGGTTTCGGCAACGTGGCTTGGGGTGCCGCTACAAAGGCAACCGAGTTGGGCGCTAAAGTGGTTACTATCTCCGGTCCTGACGGATATATCTATGATCCGGCGGGTATCTCCGGCGAGAAGATCGACTATATGTTGGAATTGCGTAATTCCGGAAATGATATCGTAGCTCCTTACGCAGACGAATTCCCGGGCTCTACCTTCTATCCCGGCAAGAAACCTTGGGAACAAAAAGTAGATATAGCCTTGCCATGCGCTACCCAGAATGAGTTGAACGAGGCTGACGCTCGTAAGTTGATCGAGAACAAGACTTTGTGCGTAGCTGAGGTTTCTAACATGGGTTGTACGGCTGAGGCTGTAGACTTGTTCATCGAGCATAAGCAATTATTCGCTCCGGGTAAGGCTGTCAACGCCGGTGGTGTGGCTACTTCCGGATTGGAGATGACCCAGAACGCTATGCATATCTCATGGACTGCCGCCGAGGTAGACGCTAAATTACATCAGATCATGAGCGCAATCCACGAACAATGCGTAGCTCACGGTAAAGATGGCGAATATATCAATTATGTAAAAGGCGCAAATATCGCAGGCTTCATGAAAGTAGCGAAAGCTATGATGGCTCAAGGTATCGTATAAGAATAAGGTCAGTTTAGGCTAAATAAAAACATAGTTATGAATTCTTTGAACCTTAGTTATGGTTTGAGAATTTCATAACTATGTTTTTTAAGCTCATATCAGCGGACTTTCCCGGGGTTCTTAGCGATAAAATCCTTCCATCCCGTATACTTCTTTTCCGAGATCGGATTATTGGTTTGGAAATAATGACAAACAGCCGCCGCCAACCCATCCGTAGCGTCCAATTGCGGAAGCATAGACTCATCCGGTATCTTCAGATAGCGTTGTAGCATGCCGGCCACTTGTTCTTTCGCCGCATTTCCATTCCCCGTGATCGAGAGCTTGATTTTTAGAGGGGCGTACTCGAAGATCGGGATATCCCGCTCCAAGGCCGCCGCCATCGCTACTCCTTGTGCCCTTCCGAGTTTCAACATACTCTGTACGTTCTTCCCGAAGAAAGGCGCCTCGATAGCCAACTCATCCGGATGGTATTGATCGATCAAGGCCAAGACCCGTTCGAATATCTTACGCAGACGGAGATAATGATCCTCATATTTATTCAATTGCAGGATTCCCATAGCTTCCAGCTTCGGTTTATTCCCCTCGATCTTCAAGATTCCGTATCCCATCACGATCGTACCGGGGTCTATGCCTAATATAATACGGTCCTTGATCATTTAGGTAGCTCTATATCTTCCAACAGGGTAGAGAATCCTGCGATTTTCTCTTTATAACGTCCTATCAAATCTTGCTGCAAGGCTCCGCCTTCCTTACGCACCCACTCATTCAACGAATCGATATCCCTCGTATGAAACTGTACGGAAAAACTTTCACCTTCCTCATTCCGCGAATCCAAGATCCGTCTCAAATAAGGACTATAAAGGATACCGCTCTCGGAGGCTTTCGGTATATAACTATTCTTCAAATATTCCAGACACTCATCCACGATATCCTTATGGATATGAAAAGTCGTATTATAAACTATCATCTTCTTTCCTTTCTCTTGAAATTTCTTATACAAAGATAGCGCATATATCAAGAAAAGCCTTATATTTGCACATGAATTAACAAGACGGGGCATTAGCTCATCTGGCTAGAGCGACAGACTGGCAGTCTGTAGGTGATCGGTTCGAGTCCGATATGCTCCACTGTTTAACATATATCAAACATTTAGGGAATACCCATTGCTGGATATTCCCTTTTGTTATTTTATGCCTACTCAATCAGATTTTCCATCCTTACGCAATGAGAGAGGATACATATAAGGTTCAACAATGTTTGGGCGACATGAATATGGCAAATGTTTTTGGATTCGCAATGTATAACTTGATATTTATACCCCATCTTCCGAATCATTTAAAGAAGTAGCTTCAGAGGCTTAATCTTAATATCTTCCCATGAGTTGTTATCAAACTTTTTCTGAAGTCCTTTATGTTTCTGCAGTAGAATTATGCTAATCATAGCTGCAAATAGGATACAGATTAGGTGTTTCATGTCTTATTTAATAAGCAAATTCTAATTCTGGCTCATTAATAAAATCATCTATATATCTAAAGGATTGGGGGGCTACAAATGAATCCCACTTTTCGTAAGGATCAATAGGTTTTTCATAGGGTAACAATGTTCCAACCTTTATCGCATATGCCTGATGCTTTCCTGTAAAATAATCGTCAAAGAACCTTTTTGTTATGCCAGAGAACTTTCTGGTTTTCCTCCAAATCGACTGAGGTTCATCCACCAAAACCTCTTCAATGGTAAACTCGCCCACTATTTTACCAACAGGCATAGTAGAATAGACTATTACAGAAGTAACCTTCTTGTTTGTAAAAATAGCCTTCCTATATTCAAATTTCTTTCTTCCGGAGAATATCTCTTCCACAAACTCCGGCTTAATCGACAACAATATTTTCATTTACGTTTCCTCCTTTTAATACATTTTGAAATTGATCGTCAGTCAACGGAATAAACCCCCAATACGTGTCAAGTGCAATACCAATTCCATATTTGCTTTTTAAATCATCATTGATAACACGTTTACCTAATGCAGCATTATATGTCATCTTTATAACATATAACTGCTTAGGCCTATTTGTTTTAGGATCTACTTGTTCCCAGATTTCCTTCAACTCCTTTTCCGCAAAGATACTATAAGCCGAGCTATATTTCGTGAACTCCTCCACGTTTTTAAAACTACGTCTTGTTTTTATCTCTTGAACTTCACACACCGATGTAACAACACTCCTGTATTTTGCCGGACCTTTTCCATCACTCGTCCGGTATATAAGTAACAAATCTTTAGGCTTCAGATTAGCACATCCATACATATAACATATATAGATTTTATGAATGCTGTTAGTTGGCGCTATATCTTGAACGACATCATAGCTTTCATTATTTAATATCGAATCCGGAAATAAACGAGTATGATATTTTGGATAGATGGATAGTAAATACTTTTTGCAGCCTGCTTTTTTGATAAGCGGATAATCAAGTAAAACATTGCCTGTATATAATTTCATATCCTTGACGTAAACTTGTTCGGTTCCATTTTGAGTTATTTTCGTTGCCTTGGGAATAAAACCATATCTAGATATTAAAGAAATTAGTCCAGTATGTTTTGAGAACACTGTTAAATACACTTCTTCCGCATTTTCTGCAACCGCATAATCCATTATTTTCTTTATGAAGCGCTCTCCATATTTCGTACCATGAGCATCTACCTTAAATGTTCCTGCCTTTATTCTTCGCTTAGCAGATAGCACAGGAACAACATCATTAATCTCCCCATCTTCAACTTTAACGTAGAGAAAGCCAACCATCTTATTCGTGGATTTATCTATTTCAATATAAGCTTTTGAGCCATCAGTTTGCTTTTTCTTAAACCATGTTTCGAACTCTTTGTAATCAGCTTTTAGTGAGTCAAAAAAAGAATTGTCTAAATCAATTCCAGAGAAAGGTTTATAGTCCATGATATAAATTAGCGAACCCTCTCATATCGTGTGCCCACCGATTGTTAATATCGGAACCCGATCTACGGATTACACTATAAAAGAGAGCTCAATAAGGTTCAACAATGTTTAGGCGATGTGAATATGGCAAAAGTTTTTGAATTAGCAATGCGTAACTTGATATTTATTACCAACCTTCTGGCAGGTCATTCAAAGGAACAGCTTCAGAAGCGGCAATTTTAAAGCCTAATAAATATGCCTTTCGCATATTCTTCTGACTTAATCTTAAGTCGTTCCAAACTTTATTATTGGCACTTGCATTAAGATTTAACAGATAGAGCACTAGATTGAAGCCTAGCTCTTGTTTCACCCACTCTTTCAGGAAAATCAGTTAATACATGCACCGTTCGAGATTCTATCAATTCACCTAATTGACTATCAAAATCACCAATATAATGCCGTCTACCATATTCAATATTCCAACGCCATTCAACACCCTTAACTAGACGTTCGGCTTTTGCTTCCAGCTCACTTGCATGCATCTTCAGCCGGAAATATATGTTCAGTAAACTTGCAGCTACATCCAGTTGATCATACTGATCATCCTCTATCAGCCGATCCGCATCCTTTATCAGTCGATCTGCATCTGCTCTCAGTTCATCTGCATCAGCACAAACTTTCTTGAAAAGATCTGATGGATCGCTTTTATCTAGACAAGTTTTAAATAAAGGTAAATAGCAATCGATATCCTTTCTTGAAAATTCCAGACATTGAACTTTTCCCTCCGGATTAAATAAAGGCATCTCTGCTGGTAATACATAAGTTCTAATATAATCAGGAGAAGACAGTAAAGGATCCTCCTTACTTCGAAGGGCGAGAGATTCTCTATATTCATCTATATCCCAAACCATTGTTTCCCGACCTTGAACACTAGGCAACAAAATCCGATTATGAGTTATATCAATTAAGCTAGAAGGTACAACCTTAGATCTATCTTCATCTATAGCTCCCACTGCCTGCTCCAGAGGAGATTTACCCAAACCAACGAGCATTCCTCCCATCCTTGTTTTTTGGACTCTAGTTTCAGCAAACCGTAGAATATCCTGTGGAGTTCCATTAAACATTATTATCTCAAGACATGCGGCATTTGGATTAGTTTTCTTAAAATGATTAACAGCTCTAGCTGTGGCAGCAACCAAATCTCTTTCCTTTTCCATTCCTTTCATTTCGATTTCAAACCTAAAAGCTTTTCCACAAAAATGAGCATATTCAACAGCCACAGGAAGTACCATTGATAGCAAATCTGTTAGACATAAAAAAGCCGTTGATAGGTCATTCCTTCCACCTTTAGGATCACTTCTACTAGTCTTAATCAAATCTCTAGAACTCATATCTCTTATTGACATTCTCTTCTTTCCAAATAAATCACGACGTACGGCTGTCATTTGGTCATAAATATTACTATCGTGACTTATTATAGGTAGACCATCTTGTGACAAAAAAACATCGCATTCTATGCCATCAATACCTTCTGGATTAGATTGACTAGCGGCATTTTGTAATGCCATATCAAATGCTAATGGCGAATTTTCAATGGGGCGCTGTCTTGCGGGATCATCATCTCGAATCAATCCTCCAAATGAACGGTTCGTAGCTCCCATACCACGATGCGCTATAATAGATAACCGATCACGTAGAGCCATTTGTAAGCGTAATGTTCTTAGCCTAGATAAAACACCAATATCAGCAGATTCTGGGTAATTCAGCCAATAGCTTAGAGGGGCCATAATAACAACCATGTCATATTGCATCGGATATATTGGTCCTAGTATAGCAGCATCAATAGAAGCACACATTAACCCTGTCAAGCTCCCCTGCAATGTTCCATCTATTTTCTCTCCTTGATTAATCTGAGCAATCACAGTAAAAAGACTCTGTCTCACTGGCCCTATTGGAGGATAAACATCCGGATTTAAAGCTCCGCATATTCGATTAAGTTTTCGATTTTGTTTTACATTTATATGAGCCTTATCTACTTGATGTCCGAGGGCACCCTCTGTTACTTTTGAGTCTTCTTTATCAGGGGTTACGGTATCTCCCTTCCCTAACTGCGCTACTCTCATCGAAAAATTGGGTTGTTTCGATCTTTGTAAAAATTCTTCTATACCCACACATTTATTTATTTTTCGTGAAGGAGGAATAACTCTTGAAACAGAAGGCTGTTGTGTATAGTTTTGCATAAAGGTTATTTTTAAGGGAAACTACAATATATTATTAATCCTAGCCCAATAAATTCAATGCCAATTGTAATTGGCTTACAACACCAAGCAAATAATATTTGGCGATATAAAAATGAGGAAACTTTACGAGAAAAACAAGAAAGCCCCACTTTAAAATAAAGCAGGGCCAAAATTATTGCCAAACAACCGTACTTAAGCAAAGTTAAATGCGGATTCATATCTTTTCTCGTTGAGTCAAGCCCGTTAAAGTAATCCACCACAGCGGGCTTTATTATTTTTCCGTCATAATATCCTTTTGGCTTGTTTAGAAGCCAGAAGGTAACCTATACGGCTTCTTTTTCCCAATCCGCAAAGTTCTTATCCAGTACTCTTTTTAAGTTTTCGCTTTGGTTGCGATAATAATTAAACAAGTCTTTCGCTATCTGCTTTTTCCCGTTCAAGCGGGACAGGAAGCGTAAGTGTTCCGTAAGTTTATGACTTACGTGATTACGCTCATTTACCGGAATATCCTGTCGCATCAAGTAGGGTATGCAAACCTCATGTAAGTTAGGAATCGCCAAATCCCAAGGGACAGCGACCAATGATCCTAAAAAGTCTACGGAAAGCTTCAACTTCTTATAAAACATAATCAATATTTCCTTTTCTGTTCGATTGGGCGTACATGCGTCCGGCATTAACAAGACAGCTTCTTTCAAGAAATAATCTTTTAAATTCTCGTCCGATACATGGAATAGGGTTTTCTGTAGTAGCTCGAAGCCACCGACTACCTGCTGAGATGCTTCTTGGTTGTTCATACGTTACTAGTATTAAGTATTGTAGACGGCTATTCTCTATAAAATGAACGGCTCCGCCTTTCCCGTTGAACTACACCACTCACGGCAGTGGGTGCATTAACACTCCACACGGGGGTACGAAACCGCCATATAGAAGAATGGGACAAGCATAAAAAAGCCTGCCACATTGATACAGCAGGTTCCCCTGTTGTAGGTTTTGATAAAGAGCACTACAAAGATAGGATATAAATCAGAATAGGAAAAAGAAATTCATTCTAAATTGCATATACCACAGTAAAATGCAAGGTATAAACCTTATTTCTAATCACAAGCCAAACCCGTTTCAAAGAAAAAGGAGAATGTTGTGACTCTCTCTTTTATAAGATAACAACATTCTCCCAGCAATCTGTTTTACCGGGGGAGGACCCCAGTTTTACCAACCGGATACCTATCTCAACTCAAATGGTACAATTCCTTTAATGTCTCTGGATGATGTTCCGATGACTGCTTCAAACTTACCCGGTTCTGCCATCCACTCGTGTTTGACATCATCGAAGAAGCTCAGGGCTTTTTTATCAATCGTCAGCGTTACAGCCTTCTCCTCACCCGGAGCCAGTTTTACTTTCTTGAAGCCTTTCAGTTCCTTGACAGGACGAGGCAGAGAGGATTTCTTATCGCTGACATAAAGCTGGATAACTTCCTGACCTTCACGAGTACCTGTATTCTTTACGTTGATCGTGAAAGAGATGGTATCATCGGCAGTCATCACCTTTTTGTCAGCCGAAGGTTTCCCATAAGCGAAAGTAGTATAGCTCAATCCGTGTCCGAACGGGAAAAGCGGTTTGATCTTTTCTTTGTCTGCCCAGCGATAGCCTACAAAAATATCTTCACGATAGATTTCGTTTATGGTATCACCATTGTTCTTGGAGTGTGCCAACTCTTCTTTATTCCCCGGATATTCACCCAGTTTATGTGCGCCTACGTCTTCCAGTCTTGCAGGAAAAGTAAAAGGAAGTTTCCCCGACGGATTAGCATCTCCTAACAGTACCGAAGCAAGAGCCGTTCCGGTTTCCGAACCCAAAAACCAGCCTTGAACAATAGCGGGCACTTCATTTACCCAAGGCATGGCAACCGCATTACCGGAGATGTTTACGACAATCAAGTTCTTATTTACTTTTGCCAACTCGCCAATCACTCTGTCCTGCGCATACGGCAATCCAAGGGATGCACGGTCCGAATCTTCGCAATCCTGATGATTGCTCTTGTTCAGTCCACCGAAGAAAATTACGTAATCCGCATCTTTAGACACTTCTACAGCCTCAGCAAGAAGTTCATCCTCCGAACGGTCGTCTTTCAAATCCTGTCCGGTCTGTACTCCATTATATTCCCCTGTCGGGTCACCAACGTATCCACGGGCATACAAAACTTCCGCCTGTGAACCTACGCGGTTCTTCAAGCCGTCCAAAGGAGATATCTCATATTTCACTTTCAGAGAAGAACTACCACCGCCTACAGTCATCATCTTAATGGCGTTTTCACCGATAACAGCAATCTTCCTGGCTTTCTTCAAGTCAATAGGCAATACATTATCCTTATTCTGTAACAGTACAATTCCTTCTTCACCGATTTTTCGTCCGGCTTGTCCATGCTCGGGCGAAGCCAGAGAACCGAAAGGTTTATGCGGGTTCATCGAAGTGCGGAAGATCAGACGGAGGATATTACTCACTTTTTCGTCCAGTTCTTTGGTTCCGACTGTTCCGTCCTGGATCAGTTTCAGGTAAGGATGTGCCAAATAGTAATTGTCATAAGCATTCCTTGTCCCGGCAGAAAGTCCGTTTGTCCATGAACCGAACTCCATGTCCAGACCATTCGAAATGGCCTGGAAAGTATCATGTACTCCGCCCCAATCTGAAACGACGACACCATCAAAGCCCCATTCCTTACGCAGAATATCTTGCAGTAATCGCTTATTATGGCACGCATGCTGGGTCTTATAGAGCTTACCGGAGTCGGTATCTTCACTAAACGAATAAAGGTTGTAAGCTCCCATTATCGCCCAAGCACCACCTTCCTGAACGGCCGCTTTGAAAGCCGGAAGATAAATCTCATAAAGAGCACGGTCGCTCAAATGAACATTGGTGGTGTGACGGTTGAACTCCTGATTGTTTAATGCGTAATGCTTCACACAAGCAGCAACACCGTTTTCCTGTACTCCCTTAATATAAGGAACTACCATCATGGAAGACAAGTACGGGTCTTCGCCCATATATTCAAAATTACGCCCATTCAACGGGGTGCGGTAGATGTTGACACCGGGTCCCAGGAGAATATCTTTTTTCCGGTAACGGGCTTCTTCGCCAATGCTCTTCCCATAAAGGTAAGACATTTCGGGATTCCATGTTGCAGAAAGGCAAGTCAATGCAGGATAGGCTATACAGGAATCGTTTGTCCATCCTGCCTGATCCCACTCATCCCATAATACTTCGGGACGGATGCCGTGAGGGCCATCGGTTGCCCATACTTCGGGAATCCCTAAGCGGGGGACTCCCGGTGAACTAAATTTAGACTGCGCGTGTGTCATTGCAATCTTTTCTTCGAGTGTCATACGGCTCAGCGCATCTTTCACCCGTTCTTCGATAGGCTTGCTCGTATCCAGATAAACGGAAGTCTGCGTCCATGCAGGAAGTGCCGTAAACAGAGAAAAAGCCAGCAACAGTGTCTTAATTTTCATTGTTCTATTGTATTATGTTCTTATATATCTATTTTTAATTATTCATTCCTAATGAATGTATGTATCCTTCCTGGACGACACAATTCTTTAATTTCGAAGCTTCAATAAAATCCATCATGGCTTTACGGACTACTTCCTGTTCGGGACGTGCCTCACGAATTTCTTTATAACTGCTGCGGGGAGCTTCGGAGAAGTCAATAATCTTGTCCCAATTTTCCGGAGGAGTAATGCCGACGAACGATGAACCGTCCATCTTCTTATACGGCCAGAAGGTGTAACCGATGTTGTTCTCTCTCATCACCTGACAGAAAGCAGCCTGCCATTCATCTGTATTATGACCGATTTCGCCCATATACATAGGCAGATTCACGCTATCTCTGAAATGAATGATTTTCTGAATGGCCTCTTTGGTCGGTTCGCCGCCGTAACGGTGACAGGTATACATGATTTTATCATCGAACTTGGAGTCCTTGAACGGCTCGAAATTTCCATTCCACTGCGCGCCCCCCAACAGGATAATGTGATTCTTATCCACTTCGCGGATGGCTGCCGTTCCCATCTTGTAGAGTCCTTCCAGTTTATTGTTCATCTCTTCCATGTTCGGGAAGTACGGAGCAATCGGTTCATTGAATAGTTCATAGCCCAGAATGACCGGTTCGTTCTTATAGTAATCAGCGATACGGCGCCAAATATCACAATACAGCTGCTGGCTCTTTTCACTCTCGAAGAGCCACGGATAACCATAGCTGTCATCAATATTGTCTCCTGTCTGTCCACCCGGCGCATCGTGCATATCGAGAATCAGATACAAACCGGTCTCCCGACACCACTCTACCACCGAATCGACACGGGCAAAACCATCCTGGGCAACTGTCAGCCCCATATAATCTTCGTCCGTAAAGAGTTTGTAGTGGAAAGGCAGACGGATAGTATTGGCCCCCGTCTTTTTGATGAACTGAATGTCATCACGTGTTATGTAATTGTCCTTGAATGCTTTCCAGAATTCCGCAGTGAAGTCAGGTCCTACCATCTGACTAAACATCTCATTGATAAAACGACCCGAACTGGCCTTGTTGAAACGGAACATATAACCTTCGGGATTGAGCCAGTTGCCCAGATTGGTTCCTTTAATAAAAAGTTTGGTACCGTCCGGCTGAACCAGATCCTGCCCGCTAATCGTGACGAACTTAGCAGGGGTGTTTTCCTGTGGCTTCTCTGAAGCGCAACTACTCAGCAAGAGAATCGCCGGAAGCAGAAAAAAGAAAAAGATGTGTCTCATAAATAAGTGCATTATAAAAATAAATATATTAGAAGGACGGTTATGCACACAGTTCTCCTAGTCTCATTTAGATTTATTAATATTTTCAACAATTTTAAAAGCCAACGGACTGCCACCCTGACTATCGGCAGCAACCCATAATAAGAACTCACCAGGCTCCGTCGCCTTCTTCATTTCAATATTCCAAAAGGCAAGCTCACTCATCGGAAGTTCAAAAGAGACAGTTCTCTTCTCTCCGGGCTTCAATGTCACCCGACAAAAGCGTTTCAACTCCTTCACCGGACGGGTAACCGAACCCACCTTATCCCTGACGTAAAGCTGAGGGACTTCAGTCGCTTCGTAATTTCCCGTATTTTTCAAATCAAACGTAACGGTGAGCACTTCATTCTCTTTCAGTGCCGTATCGGAGAGATTCACATTGCTATATTCAAAAGATGAATAAGTCAATCCATAACCAAAAGGATAAAGTGGAGTGAATCCGGCATCCATGTAATACGAAGAACATCCCTGAGAAGTCTGTCCCGCCTCCAGAGGCAAGTCTTTCAGCAGCTTCTCATAACCACTGGCAGGACGCCCTGTCTGATTATGCGCATAATAACAAGGTATTTGTCCTGCTTCCTTTGGAAATGTCACAGGAGTCTTCCCACTTGGTGAGACTTTTCCCAATAACAAATCGGCAATAGCAGGACCGCCCATCGTCCCCGGATGAAAGCAATAAAGAACCGCATCCGAGAGATTTACTTCTTTTTCAATGGTCAAAGGTCTGCCTGCCATTACTACTGTCACTAAAGGTTTCTGCGTAGCTTTCAGTGCAGCAATCAATTCCGGTTGCGCCCCTTGCAAATGCAAGTCGGCAAGACAATGAGCTTCACCCGAAAGGATGGCCTCCTCTCCCACAAAGACCAGGATTGCATCTGCTTTTGCAACAGCAGATACCGCCCTGGAGATTCCTTCTTTTGAATCATCACGGCTATACTTCAAACCCGGCTCATAAATCAGGCTCACCTGTTTTCCCAAAGCTTCTCTTAAGGCTACAAGCGGTGTAACCGTATGTGACTTTTCTCCATCGAAAACCCAGGTCCCCATCTGATCGTGTGGAGCATCCGCCATCGGCCCGATAACAGCCAGACTGCGTATAGATTGCTTTAACGGAAGCACTCCTTGGTTCTTCAACAGGATAGCAGACTCTAATGCCGCCTTCTTTGCCGCCTTTAAATGACTGTCCGCATACATCACGGATGGCTGCCCGGACGGAACATAAGGCTGTTTAAACAATCCCAGCTGCACTTTAACCCGTAAGATATTCTTCACCGCCTCATCAATGACAGTTTCCTGCACCTTACCTTCATGTACCAGTTTGCTCAGATATTCAGAATAAGCGCCACTCACCATATCCATATCGACTCCGGCATTCACTGCTTTCAAAGCCGCCTCTTCTCTGTCCCGGCAAAAGCCGTGAGAAATCATTTCTGTCACTGCTCCCCAGTCGGAAACGACCAATCCGTCAAATCCCCATTCCTTACGTAGCACATCTCTCAACAAAAAACGGTTACCCGAAGCAGGAATCCCGTCATTATCATTGAATGAAGTCATGAACGTAGCGGCTCCCGCTTTCACGGCAGCCTCGAAAGGAGGAAAATAGACATTCCGCAACTGACGCTCGGGGATATTTGTCGAATTATAATCCAGTCCTCCTTCGACAGCTCCATAGGCTACAAAATGTTTGGCACAAGCAGCAACGGAAGCAGGGTCATCCAACGATTGTCCCTGAAATCCTTTCACCATAGCAGCCCCCATCACGGAGGTCAGATACGGGTCTTCCCCACAACTTTCGGCAATCCGTCCCCAACGAGGATCACGGGATATATCGATCATCGGCGCAAACGTCCACCGGATACCTACCGATGAAGCTTCGACGTGCCCCCTCCTCTGCCACTTCGGGATCAAAAGACGCCGCCTGCCCCAGAGGAATCGGAAAAATTGTTTTAAAGCCATGAATCACATCCCGGCTGATAAGTACCGGGATGCCGAGTTTCGATTCTTCCACTGCTACTTTCTGCAATTCATTCACCCTTCCGGCATCTGTCTCATTCAGTATAGAGCCGATTCGACCCTCCCGGATAAGATTTTTCATCTCTTCCAGATTGCCGGATGAAGTGATTTGATGCATCTGCCCGATCTTCTCCTCCAGCGACATGCGGGAGAGCAGATCATTTACCTGATTTTCAATCTCTACCTGTGATTGGGGCAACTGCTGGGCACCACATGTCATGACCGGCAACCACAACAATGCCCCCATCCATTTCTTTATTAATCGCATAAATACCTTTTAAAACTAGTTACCAACCCGGATTCTGAAGCAATTTCGGACACTGATTGATTTCATCCTGAGCAATAGGATACAGATACATAGCCTTTCGCCATACGCGTTTCTCAAGCACGGTACGTTTATAATAAGATTCATTGCTTCCTATCGGCTTCGTCACATCACCATATTCATTCATACCCGAGAAAAGAGTCTGATCGGCAGCTTTACCTTCATCGCAAATCATCCAGCGACGAATGTCGAAATAGCGCTGACCTTCGCAATACAACTCAGCAAAACGTTCCTGCTGAATCGCTTTTCTCTGTGCTGCCTGGTCACCGATAATATCTTTCTTGCCATTTTCTTTCAACTTCTGATATCCGGGAATGCCTGCACGTTCACGCACCTTATCCAGATAAGCAATCACATTCGGATCGTTCGGATTCACTTCGTTGCAAGCTTCCGCATAATAAAGATAAAAGTCAGCCAGACGGAAGATAATGGAAGGACGGAAATAAGAACTCAGATAACCATTCGTATTCAATATCTTACGATTCTTAAACTTTCCGAGCAGATAACCGACCATCGGCGTATCCGATGAAGACGGACCGACTCCACCATTTACCGAGAAATCGACGAAATAATCAGGATTACCGTTCGGTTGTATATGCCAGCTCTTTCCCTGATAAATGACTGCGGCATAGAAACGAGGTTCACGGTTGGCATACATATTAAAGACTTTGGTATCTACCCGCTTATTCTCATTACAAACATTCGTCACATTGACCAGGCTATTTTCATTATACTCGCTACCACTGTCTTTTATTGTCAGTCCGTTGCTCATAAAGAACTGATCGACAGCTTCCTGAGTAGGTCCTACAGTTCCATAGCAGTTGTAGATGTCACGAGGAGTAGTACGTCTTTCCATCAGCCATTCATCACTATAGCTATTATTGGTAGAAGCCCAAAGCACTTCTTCATTATAACATTGGAACAGCTTGTACAGAGATTCGTTCGCATCAAATCCTCCTCCTTGATTTGTCACTTTATATAGTTTATGTCCTTTTGACTCCGCAAATGTGATCAGTTCACCTACATGCTCACGGGCAGTTTTCCACTTCTCAACGTTCTTTTCCGGGAATATATGTTTTCCTTCCTTATCTGTCAGTTTAACGGCTTCTTCATATTCTCCGTTAAAGAGCGGAGATGCCACAAACATCCATAGTTTGGCACGCAGTGCCATTGCAGTCACCTTTGTCGGACGCATCATCTCATTCAGATTGGTACCGACAGCATCCGGAAGATAGCTTCCTTCTATAATCTCTTTCAATAAATTGTCCACATACTCGGCAAACTCATCTACTGAAGGACGCTCATAATCATGCTTGTCCGGCTCGGCAGGATCTTCTGTCTCAGTCACAATCGGAGCCGGTCCATATTGTTCGAAAAGAGTTACATAACAGTAAGCTATAAAGAATCTGGCCTCATCTTTCATCCGGTTCATCTCATCAAGAGTGATTACCTGCTGATCGGTAGCGCTTCCTACCGGCTTTCCTCGTTCAATAAAAATCATTGCCTGACGAATATACTGATAGAGATCCTTCCAACGGTGGAAAGTAGCATCTCCCGCAGTAAAACCGGATACCATTACATCCTTTGAAGGGGCAATTTGCGAGGCAATCTCACCACACATATTAGACCATGGATTCTTAAATGCATTAACATCCGAACCGGTTTCCGAAAACTCGGAAATACTTTTATACATATTAATGTACCAGCTCTTGGTATATGAAGGGCTGTTGAAAACATCTTCGATAGACAGATTCTTGGTTATTTCATTCGATACATCCAGATAATCGGAGCAAGAAACAGCCGTAAAGGACATACCTGCAATAAAAGCGGAATATATAAGTTTTTTCATTTTCATGATTGTTACGATTTAAAATGTTACTTCAAGTCCCACAGTCCACGTACGTGAGATAGGATATTTAGCTCCCGAATTAGCACCTCCCAATTCCGGGTCCCAATACTTGACACTGTCCCAGGTAATCAGGTTATTTCCCTGAACATATACCCGGAGATTCTGCATACACAACTTCTTCAGTTGCTGTTTATTGAACTGATAGCCGAATTCTACATTCTTCAGGCGGATAAACTTACCGTTTCTGTACCACCAGGTGCTAGGCCGATTATTATAGCTGAATTCCGAACTATGCATACGCGGATAAAGTACGTTCTGATTGTACGGATCTTCGGCACGCCAACGGTTCATTGCTTCTGTACGGGCGGAAGAAGCATCCCTGCCTCCGTTTACAAAAGGCACAAAATTAGCAGCTTTCGAAAGGAGATTAACAGAAGCATTTCCTGTTCCCTGGAAGAATATTCCGGCAAAGAAACCTTTATATTCTGCATTTAAACCAAAGCCATATACGATAGCAGGCGTTTCCGGATGCATACCATTCTTGTAAGTTTTGTCATAATCGTCAATCTTGCCATCATCATTCAGGTCGGCATATTTGATGTCACCCGGGCTTACAGCAGTATTGGGGTTCGGCATACCTGCTTTCAACTGATAGGTTTCAGCACCTGTCACCGGATCGCGGGTAATATTGAAGTCATCCGGAGTATACAGACCTTCGGCAATATAAAGCAATGGCTGTCCGATACTGTTTCCTGTGTAATCCTGATATCCGTAAGTGTGGGCTATTTCATCATATTCTACAATCTTATTTTTTGTATAAGTGAAGTTTCCACGGAAAGTAAGATTCACTTTTCCGACATTCTCTTTCAATACGATGTTACCGTCAACACCTTTATTGGTTACGATACCAAAGTTCTGCATCGGATTATTGCGCAAACCGCTGATAGTGGGAATAGTCTGACGCTGCAACAAGATGTCGTGACGACGGTTGGAGAAATAATCAACAGATAAATCGACACGACCATTAAGTAATCCCAGATCAAGACCAAAGTTCAGCTTATCTTCAATTTCCCATCCCAGTTTAGGAGCAGCTGCTGCATTCTCTATAATTCCGTTCCCATACCAATTGGTTGCACTACCACCTTCCGCACCGGTAATACCAAGATTGATACCACCGCCGTTTTCGTTCAGGCTGGCCTGATAAGGGAAGCGACCTAACCATGAAGCCAGATTATCATTACCGGTACGTCCGTAAGAAGCTCTCAGCTTCAGTTTGTTGATTGTCGGCAGCAAGTCTTCCATAAACTTCTCATGACTGATAAACCAGGCACCACCAACTGCCGGAAAGAATCCCCAACGATGACCGGATGCAAAGTTCTCACTACCCGTCATACCGAAACTACCTTCAATCATATAACGATTGTCATATCCATAAGTAGCACGTGCCACTACACTCTGTTTGCGATAAGGAAGCAAATCCAACCCGCTCTTATTCTGATATTGCGTCTCTTTCTGGTTGTAAAGTACCATACCCGTCACATCGTGCTTACCAAAAGAATTCTTATAGTTCAAAGAAGCCTCGATATAAATCTTCTTATTACCGCCACTCGAACCACTGGTCGGATTGCCCAAAGCTGACCCTTCATTAATTGTTTTCTTCACCAACATTCCATCTGCGTCACGCTCAGTAGCGTAGTATGAATGAGCACTCATCTCCCGATTGGTATATTGTTCCGAAAGTGCGTCAAAACTTAAACTACCTTTGACAGAAAGTCCCTTCGTTACAAAGTCCAGTTGCTGTTCCAGAGTCACTTTTGTCTGAATCATTGCAGACCATGATTTATCATATCCTTTGTAATTAAGCAGGTTGTAAGGATTGGCACGTCCCCACTTAGCGTCTGCATTAGGATGTTCGGAAGCTGTTCCGTCCGAATACATCATCGGAACCACATGTACCGGGAACAGAGTCATCGCATTGAACAAGTCATCGGCAGTAGAAATCGGAGCAGTCTTTGTGAAGTATTGTCCGCTCATATCTACAGACATATGCGTTGTTTTGGTCAGATCAAAATCCACGTTGGAACGTAAATTATATCGTTTGATATTCACATTAGAATC